>Ga0206106_100121_pt1 | contig 138299 bp, 112 predicted proteins | sample 1B1ome_FD_148677 | JGI IMG/M metagenome (GOLD analysis project Ga0206106, IMG submission 148677) | Enriched microbial communities from leaf-cutter ant dump, University of Wisconsin, Madison, United States - 1B110A | ecosystem: Environmental > Terrestrial > Nest > Insects nest > Nest dump...
TTAATTTAGCAAAAACATTTCAAGGTTTAGTCACTAGAATTGCCTCGAAAATAACAGCTTTTACAATGATTCAGTATCTGAATTTTTTCGTTTTCAAAAGAAGTTTAAACAAAATTAAAATTAATTTAAGCTAAATGCACAATAGGTTAAATATAATTCTTTCAAAAATCTAAAGAATGTATCTTTGTAAAAACTTTTTTATGTTTAAAAAATTGCTTTTTCTCTTTGTATGCATTTGCGCGGGGAGTTTTGTATTGGCGACCATTATTTTAAAAGTCGATTTTGGAAATGAGAGAATCCTCATGGGAAATCTTTACGAAGATTATCAAATGACGGTTTACAAAGGCATTGGAATTTTGTGTGTTTTTCTGCTTCCTATTTTGATGAACAGCTATAAAAGCATCCGAAGAAATAAATTACTTCGCGTTTTGACGTTTTTTTTATGGCCGGTTTTAATTTTTGTTTTAGAAACCTTCAGAAGTTCTCCACAAGAAATCAAAAACTCTTCTGTGGTGTATTTCAGTGTGTTTGCATGCCTTTTACTCGGTTTTATCTATTTCCAAAGAATGATTAAAAAAGAAAAATAATGGTGAAAATAAAAATATTTACACTTGTCTTTCTCTTAAATTTTTCAGTTACAATATTTTCCCAAAGTTTCGAACTTGTTCCTCTTGGTGTTCACGGCGGTGGCGAAGAAAGCAACTTGAGCGCTTATCTTTTGGGCGAAAAAGGAAAACATGAATATATTAGTTTGGATGCCGGCACTTTACTTTCGGGAATCAATAAAGCTATAGAAGCGGGAATTTTTTCCGACAGCAACGAAAATGTATTAAAAAACTATATAAAAGCTTATTTTATTTCCCACGGACATTTGGATCATTTATCCGGCTTAATTATCAATTCTCCTTTGGACAGTAAAAAGAACATTTACGGACTTCCTTTTACTTTAGATATTTTAAAAAACCGATATTTTACCAACGATGCCTGGAGCAATTTTGCCAACGAAGGAGACCAACCCATTTTAGGAAAATACACCTACAAAAGATACTCACACGGCGAATCTTTTCCCATAGAAGGCACTCAACTTACGGGAACTATTTATACACTTAGCCACGTTTCTCCTTATAAAAGTTCGGCACTTTTGGTTAAAAATCCGCAAAACGATTATGTGCTTTATTTAGGCGATACCGGAGCCGACCGAATTGAAAAAAGCAATGCGCTCGATACTTTATGGACTACCATAGCTCCTTTGGTGAAAAACCAACGTTTAAAAGCTATTTTAATAGAAACTTCTTTTGAAAACGGACACTCCGAAGATTCTCTTTTCGGGCATTTAACTCCAAAACTTTTAAATGAAGAATTAAAAATTTTAGCCCAAAAATCTGGTAAAAACACTTTGGAAAATCTGAAAATAATTATTACTCATTTAAAACCGGAAGGAAATAATATCCCCAAAATTAAAGAACAACTTCTTGCCGATAATCCACTAAAATTACAATTGATTTTTCCTATGCAAGGAGAAGTGATTGAACTTTAAAATTATCTGTATTTTTTCAAAACAATTTGGCGATAAAAAATAATCGTAATAATAACTCCCGTAAAAGCCATAGAAGCACCTATTAAAACCGGTGTATTATAAGCAAATCCCATAGTAATCGGGATACCTCCCAAAAACGCGCCCAAAGTATTTCCTATATTGAAACTCGCCTGACCGGCAGCTGCCGCCAATGTTTCTGAGCCGTTGGCTGTACGAATCAACATCATCTGAACCGGAGAACCAATAGTAAAAGAAACCAATCCCGTAATAAATGCCATAGGATAAGCCATCCATGTAATAGGCGAAGTAAAATACACCGCGATTAAGCACAACACCATTGCCGAAAGACAAACCATTACAGATTTGGTAGGCGAAATGGTATCGGCCAGTTTTCCGCCCAGTAAATTGCCAAAAAACATTCCCAATCCCACCAAAGTCATGATATAAGGAATTCTTGCCGGCTCAAGTCCCGAAACGGTTTCTACCAAAGGCGCAATGTAGCTAAGCCAAGCAAAAAGCCCCCCCGTACCAATAGAAATCAATACGATGAGATACCACGATTCTTTGGTTTTAAAATAAGAAAGTTGTTTAGAAACTTCATTCGATTTATCGGCAGAAATTTTAGGGAGCCAAAAGTAAGCACTTACAGCAGTAATAAAGCCGAGTACCGAAATAATTCCATAAGTTATTCTCCAAGAATAATGATGCCCGATATAAGTTCCCAGCGGAACTCCAAGTAAATTGGCAATCGTCATCCCTGTAAACATAATGGAAATGTACCGAGCTTCTTTTCCTTTGGGAGCCATTTTAGCAGCAACTACAGAACCTACGCCAAAAAACGCTCCATGTGGCAATCCGGAAAGAAACCTCATGATTTCCATACTCCAAAAATTAGGAGCCAAAGAAAACGCTCCATGAAAGAAAAAAAACATCATCATCAAAATTGCTAAAACTTTTCGTGGCGGGTATTTGGAAGTAATTAAAACCAAAATAGGAGCTCCTATAAATACACCAATAGCATAAAGTGCAATAAGATGCGCTGCAACAGGAATCTCTTTTCCTACATCTCTGGCTATATCCGGTAAAATTCCCATCATGGTAAATTCTGCCATTCCTATACACAAACCTCCTAAAGATAAAGACAAAAGTCCTTTTTTCATTCCTCGTTTTATTTTAGGGGGCAAAGCTACAAACTTTCATCATTCAAAACATTATATTTTACTTCCAAAACCTTAATCTTATTTCATAAATTTTACTTATCTTTAAAAGCGTTATTTTTTATCGAAAAACGTAACAATTTTCCATAATTAGCTACTTATAATAAAGTAATAAAATTAACGCATCAATTTAATTTATAATAAATATGAAAAAAAGAGTATTTTCCTATGTAGCGCTTTCCTTCTTAGGAGTGTTGGTTAGCGCACAACACATTGAATTTGAAGAGTATGATCTTCCCAATGGATTGCATGTAATTTTACATCAAGACAATTCCGCACCGGTGGTTACCACTTCGGTAATGTATCATGTAGGTGCAAAAGATGAAGTAGAAGGCAGAACCGGCTTTGCGCATTTTTTCGAGCATTTATTGTTTGAAGGAACTCCCAATATAGAGCGTGGACAATGGATGAAAATGGTTGCCGCACACGGGGGATCCAACAATGCCAACACCACCAACGACAGAACTTATTACTATGAAACTTTCCCTTCCAACGAAGAACAATTGGGACTTTGGATGGAAGCAGAAAGAATGAGACACGCTATTATCAACCAAATAGGCGTTGATACGCAAAGAGAAGTGGTAAAAGAAGAAAAGAGAATGAGGATGGACAACCAACCTTATGGAAATCTATTTACTGCTATCTTGGAAAACGTATTCCCTACCAACCAATATCACTGGCCTACTATCGGTTCTATGGAAGATTTAAACGCAGCTACTTTGCAAGAGTTTAGAGATTTTTATAAAAAATATTACATCCCCAACAATGCTACTTTGGTAGTTGCGGGCGACATTCAGAAAGACCAAACTAAAAAATGGATTGAAACTTATTATTCTTCCATTCCAAAAGGCCCCGAAATCACTAGAAACTTTACGGAAGAAAAACCTATTACTGAAGAAAAGGTAGTAGATTATACCGACCCGAACATCCAAATTCCGGCTTATATTTATGCTTACAGAATGCCTGCCAACAATACGAGAGATGCAAAAATACTCGATATGCTTTCTACTTATCTAAGCGATGGTAACTCTTCTGTACTTTATAAAAGATTAGTAGATCAAGAAAAGAAAGCTTTACAAGTTGGTGCCAATCCTATTGGTTTTGAAAAAGCAGGTGTTTTCGCCTTTATGGCACTTCCAATGGGAAGTACAACTGAAGCAGATTTAAGAAAAGCCATCGACGAGGAGATTAAAAAAGTGCAAACCAATCTTATTTCGGACAAAGATTACCAAAAATTACAAAACAAAGTTGAAAACAATTTTGTAAACAGTAATTCAACCATTCAAGGAATTGCCTCCTCTTTGGCTACTTATCACGTATTAGAAGGAGACACCAATTTGATTAATGAAGAGATTGAGATTTATCGCGGAATTACAAAAGAAGATATTCGGAATGCCGCCAAAAAATATCTCAATTCCAATCAACGAGTAATTATAAACTATGTTCCGGAAAGCAAATAAATTCTCGGAATTCATCTAAATTTTAATTACCTAATAAATTTAAAAATGAAAAAACAATTAACATATATCGCTGTCGCCTTCTTATTTTCAGGCTTAGTTTCAGCACAAAATATCGACCTCAATGCAATGCCTAAAGCAGGTCCTACACCTACTATCAACATTCAAAAACCCAAAACATTCCAATTAGAAAATGGAATGACTGTTATGGTAGTAGAAAACCATAAACTTCCCCGTGTAACCGTTAGTTTACAAATGGACAATCCACCTTATGTAGAAGGAAAAATTGCAGGAGTAAGCAGTATTATGGCAGATCAACTGGACAAAGGAACACAAAAAACAAGTAAAGACGATTTTAACGAAAAAGTAGATTATCTGGGCGCAAGATTAGGATTCTCCAGCAACGGTGCCTATGCCAATTCTTTATCCAAATATTTTCCACAAGTTTTAGAATTAATGGCAGAAGCCATAGTTCATCCAAAATTTAGAGCAGAAGAAGTCCAAACTTCCAAACAAAGAGAAATAGAAGGATTAAAATCCATGGAAAAAAGCGCAGACGCTATTGCTTCCAGAGTAAGCAATGCTTTAACCTATGGTAAAAATACTGCTCTTGGTGAATTTACAACAGAGGAATCGATAAACAACATCCAATTGGCCGATGTAGAAAACAATTACAAAAACCACTACATTCCAAACAATGCTTACTTGGTAATTGTGGGCGATGTAAAATTCGACGAGATAAAGCCAATGATTGAAAAATCATTCGCCGACTGGAAAAAAAGCGATACAAAATACGAAGTTCCAAAACCTGCACAAAATGTTGCCAAAACAGAAATTGATATTGTAGATGTGCCCACAGCAGTTCAGTCTGTTGTAAGCGTAGGAAACCTTACGGATTTAAAAATGAACAATCCTCATTACTTTGCAGCCACTTTGGGCAACTATATTTTAGGAGGTGGTGCCGATTCTCGTTTGTTTATGAATCTTCGTGAAAAAAATGGTTACACTTATGGAGCCTACTCAGGACTTAGCGCAAGAAAATACAATTCCTTTTTTAGTGCCAATGCCAGCGTTCGTAACGAAGTAACAGACAAAGCCGTTCAAGAATTCATGAACGAGTTAAAAGGCTTTACTTCCGTAACTCCCGAAGAGTTGGAAAGTGCAAAAGCAAAACTAAAAGGAAGTTTCATTCTTTCTTTAGAACAACCCGCAACCATTGCCAGTTTTGCAGTAAACGAAAAAACACAAAACCTACCCGAAGATTTTTATAAAAACTATTTAAAATCGATCGATGCGGTAACTGCGGCAGACATTTCGAATGTGGCAAAAGAATACATTCTTCCCAACCAAACCCGAATTTTTGTAGCAGGAAAAGCTTCTGAAATTGCCGATGGTTTAGAAAAATTAGGCTATCCTGTTAACTATTACGATAACATGGCAAATAAAACAACTAAACCGGAAGTAAAAAAAGTAGATGCCAACACAACCATTTCCACAATAGGCGAAAACTACATAAAAGCCATTGGTGGAGCCAAAAAAGTTGCTGCCATCAACTCTGCTAAAATGATTGCTACAGCAAATGTTCAGGGAATGGAAATGCAAATGGAAAACACCACAGCCAAAGGTGGAAAAACATTGATAGAAGTAAAAATGATGGGCAATACCATGCAAAAAATCGTTTTCGATGGTAAAGACGGCTTTATGGAAGGACAAGGACAAAAAATACCTCTCCCCGAAGAACAGAAAAAAGGGTTTTTAGCCAATACGGAAGTTTTTCCTGAATTAAATTATGGAAAATCCGACACTTACCAATTAAGCGGAATAGAAAAGTACAACGATGAAGATGCTTACGCTGTAAAAAGTGGCGAAAAAACAATTTACTACAGTGTGAAAAGTGGATTGAAAATCGGAGAAGTACAAAGCACTCCACAAGGAGCAATCCCCACTACTTATTCCGATTACAGAGAAGTAAATGGTGTGAAAATGCCGTTTAAAATTTCCCAAAACATGGGAGGAATGGACATTACTTTCGATGTACAATCCTATGAATTTAATACAGCAAAAGATTCCGATTTTAAATAAAATCTGTTATTTTTTACAATTAGGCCGGCTTTTATAGTCGGCTTTTTTATATAAATAAACTAACTTAGCACTTTCAAATTCAACCTAATGAAAAAATTTTCATGGCTTTTTGCCTTTACGTTTTTCCTTCTCAATTTCTCTTGCTCTAAATCGGAGGAATCTAAAAGCAAACAAATTACAGATCCCAATATTACCATCGAAAGTATTGCCAATCGATATATCGATGCCATTGGCGGACCGGAAGCTATAAACAAAATTCAATCGATAGAATTTAATGCACTTGCGGAAGTGGATGGAAAACCCCTTCACATAAAAATTACAAAAACCAATAAAGGACAAAAAATCATCGATGCCAAAAACGAAATCGGAAGCCAAAGAATCGTTTGGGATGGAAAAGACGGATATTTATTGACTCAAGATGGAAAAACCGAATTGTCTCCTTGGTCCAAAAAGGAATTGGAAAACTCCAAATTACTTTTTCCCGAAACCGAATTTGCACAGCGAAAAGATTTAAAATTAATCGGAATAGAGTTTTTTAATTTCGAGGATTCGTACGAAATAAAAGGAAAAAATACTACCTATTATTACAGCGTAAAAACCGGACTGAAAACCGGAGAAGAAATGACGCATATTATCGACGGAAAGGAAAAAAGCATTCCCACAGAATATGGAAATTACAAGTCGGTTTCCGGGGTAAAACTCCCCTATTCTTTCACAGAAAATTTAGACACCAAAAGAATTCGCTATCGTATCAATGATTATGCAATCAACGAAGCGCAAGACAAAGATTTTGAATAGTTTACAAATAATTATTTGTAAATCATTTATAAAACTCGTATTTTTCAATTCAAATATCATTAGAATGAAAAAATTAACATTAACCGCCATCATATTAACGATGTGCACAGGAACTTTTTACGCTCAAAACGATGGCGTAAAAACCATAGGAGTAGAACAAGTAAACACCAATATTACAGTAAAAAGTATTGGAGAAAAATACATAGAAGCCATTGGTGGTAAAGCTGCTGTGGACAAAGTAATGTCCGTAGAATTTGAAGCTTCTGGCGAAATGCAAGGAACTCCGATAGGGGTTAATATTTTAAACACCCGCGATGGCAAATCTGCATCTGCTGTAATAGTAAATGGAGAAGTTTTCCAAAGAGTAGTTTGGGATGGAAACGATGGTTATATGGAAATGCAAGGAAATAAAACTCCTTTCCCCGATGAGGCTAAAGAAGAAATGAAAAAAGTGAGTAAAATTTTCCCCGAAGAGGAATTTGGCAACAACCCCGATTTAAAATTAGATGGTACAGAAATGATTAACGGAGAAAATTCTTACAAAATAACCGGAAAAGACGTTACTTACTATTACAGCATAAAAACCGGATTAAAAACCGGAGAAACCATATCCAGCAATGTTGGAGGACAAGTAATGACAATTCCTATGCAATATTCCGATTATAAAGAAATAGATGGCGTAAAATATCCATTCGCATTTTCTCAGGAAATGATGGGAATGAAAACCGATTATAAAATTTCCAAATACACGATCAACGAAGCAAAAGATGAAGATTTTAAATAAAAAATTTTTCATTTAAAAAAACAGAAAGGCGATTGTAAATTAATTTGCAATCGTCTTTTTTCTTGAATACCAAAGTGCAAGAGTTCCGAAAAGCCCACCCAACAAAAAGCCAAAAACAGATCCTACCAAAACATCGCCGGGAAAATGAACTCCCAAGTAAATCCGACTATACGAGAAAAGTACCGCCCAAGCGAATACAACAAATTTCAGATATTTATATTCTTTTCCAACTAAAACGGTTAAAAAAGTCGCTATTAAAAACGAAGTGCTGGCGTGCGCCGAATAAAATCCATATTTTCCTCCACAGATTACATACCTCATTCTGCCGAGAAGTTCGGGATCGTGGCAAGGGCGCAATCGGGCAAAACCATATTTGAATACATTGGCCAATTGATCGCTTGCAGCTATTCCAATAGCCAAGAATAATAAAACCAATAAAAAGTTTTTAAACTGATATTTTTTATAAACCAAATAGAGTAAAACAGCGAATAAAGGTATCCAAATGAGTGGATTGGTAATCCACATCCAAAAACTGTCGAAAGTAGAAGAACCTAAGCCATTCAGGTAAAGTAAGAGTTCTTTATCTTGGTGAATAATTTCTTCCATAAATTATCTGCTAACAGGCCCCATATATTCGTCGCTTAAAGGATCGATTACTTGCGATTCGCTATCTTCTGTGGAAGATGCTATTGCTTGCGAAGTTGCATTTTCGTCGGGATTTTCAGTAGGATTCGGAGTTTCATCCTCATTGGTTTCCGCAGCATTTTGAGAATTTGAAGCAGGTGAAACTTTGGAAGTGCTCATGGGATTGACAGAGTTTTTCATGTCTTCAATCTGCTTTTGTACATCCGCCATAGGATTTACTTTATCCACACTTTCCTTTACTTTTTCTATTTCTTTTTTAATTTCCGAAATAGGATTATCTGCTTCTTTTAAAACCTCGGTTTTAATGTCTTCCATTGCCGATTTCATTTTCCTCACGCCTTGCCCGAGATCTCTTGCAATACTCGGAAGCTTGTCGGGGCCAAATAAAACCACAATTACCAATGCTACAATTATAAGTTCGCCAATGCCAAGTTCCATACTTCAAAATTACGAAAGTTATTTAAAATAGCTTCTATCCGCCAGCTATTTAATCTAATTTTAATTAAAAGAATTATTCTTCTGCTCTATATTTAAAACCAAACTAAGCCCCGAAATTCGAGGCTTAGTAAAATTATTTATTTAAAGAAATTAAGCTTTTGCCAATTTCTTTTTGCTCACTTTTACATTTTTTTCTTCTTTATTCTTTCCTTTCAAAGCATCGTAAGCAATTGCCGAAGCCACGAAAATGGAAGAATAAGTACCGAATCCTATACCAATTAACAGGGCAAACATAAATCCTTTTAAGCTATCTCCTCCAAAGATAAAAATGGAGATGATTACCAAAAGGGTTGTCATAGAAGTATTGAAAGTTCTACCCAATGTACTGCTAATAGCATCATCGAACAACTGTGCTAAGCTTGCTGCTTTTCTTTCTCTTAAATATTCACGGATACGGTCGAAGATAATTACGGTATCGTTTATGGAATATCCCAGTACTGTTAAAACGGCAGCAATAAAGTCCTGATTGATTTCCATATTAAACGGCGCTATTTTGTAAAATAGTGAAAAGACTCCTAAAATTACAACAGCATCGTGAAACAGGGAAACTACCCCTCCCAATGAAAACTGCCATCTTCTAAAGCTGAATAAAATATAAAGGAATATTCCCAATAAAGAGCCTAAAACGGCATAAGTTCCATGTATTTTAATATCATTGGCAACGGTAGGTCCTATTTTGGTGGACGACATGATACCAATACTTCCGGAGTTGGGATCGGCAAATTGATCTTCTGAAATATTATCCGGTAAATATTTTTTTAAACCTTGATAAAGTTTTTCTTTAATTTCATCATCAGCGGCATCGGTAACATCATCCACTTTATAATCGGTGGTAATTCTTAATTGATTATCGGATCCGAAAGTTTTTACATCTACCGCTTCATTCAATCCATCTTCGGTTTTAAAAAGTGGAACCAAATCATTTTGAGCTTCTGTAGAAACCACAGGACGATCGAATTTAACAACATAGCTGCGCCCTCCTTGGAAATCTACTCCTAATTTAAATCCATTGATGAAGAAAGATGCAACACATATCACCATTAAAATTCCTGAGAATATATAAGCATACCTTCTTTTACCGATAAAATCGATCCACACATTTCTAAACCAATTTTTGGTAGCGGAAGTCCAAAGAGAAATATTCCTTCCACGATCTAAACGGTGGAAAATCATCACTCTGGAAAGCAACACGTTGGTAAACAAACTCATCAACAAACCAATAATAAATGTAATGGCAAATCCCTGAATAGGACCGGTACCAAATACATATAAAATAATGGCGGTAATTAATGAAGTAAAGTGTCCGTCTATAATTGCAGTTAATGCGTGTTTAAACCCATCTTTATAAGCCTGCATTATTCCTTTACCTAAAGCCAATTCTTCTTTAGTACGTTCATAAATAATTACGTTGGCATCAATTGCCATCCCCATGGTAAGTACAATCCCTCCAATTCCGGGTAAAGTGAGAGTGGCGTCTAAAGAGTCCAGTATTCCGAATACGAAAAATACGTTCAGAATCATGGAAATAACGGCATAAACTCCCGCCATTCCATAATAAAATATAACGTAAATAAGAATCACTATAAAGGCGATGATAAATGAAGCTACACCCGCTTGAATTGCTTGCGCTCCTAAGGAAGGTCCAACTACATCTGCTTGAACAATTTTAGCCGTAGCAGGAAGTTTCCCCGAATTTAAAACATCTACCAAATCTTTTCCTTCTTGCTGGGTAAAGTTCCCTGTAATTACGGAACGTCCGTTGGGAATAACCGAGTTTACATTCGGAGCAGTATACACTCTGTTATCCAAAGTAACTGCAATGGGCTTGTTTATATTTTTTTCCGTTAAAGTTTTCCAAACTCTTGTTCCGGCTTGATCCATCTGCATGTTAATCTCAATTCGACCAATCTGATCGTACCCGATATTTGCCTGATCTACAGCGCCATCTAACGGAGCTTTATTGTTTTGTGTTCCTTTAATAGCATAAAGAGTAATATAATCCGGAGTGCTTTCATCCGGTTTGGCAGACCACATAAACTTGGTATATCTTAAGTTTACAGGGCGCGCCTGAATAGCATCTTCGCTGTTTAATAATTTATTTACAGTAGCTGTATCGGATAATTTTATGTAGGCTACTCCATTTTGGCTGGCTCCTCTTTCCAAGTTGAGGATTCCCATTAAATTCACATTTTTGCTTAGCCCGATAGAATCGGCTTTAGTCATAGCAATAGCCGAAAGTTGTTGAAAGTAAGGCGCAACTTCATTAATATTATTAACTTCCCAAAATTGTAATCTTGCGGAAGTTTGTAGTAAACTTTTTACACGGTCGATATCCTTCACTCCGGGCATTTCCACCAATATTCTTCCGGTTCCGGGAACTTGCTGAACGTTTGGTTGGGTAACTCCCAATTTATCAATACGCGTACGGATTACATCGAAAGCGGCTGATGAAGATGCATCTATTTTTTGCTGAATAATTCTTTTTACTTCTGCATCGGGAGTATTGAATTTTATTTGCTCACTCATTTGCTGAGTACCGAATACTTCCGGGCTGGAAAGTTTTAAATTGGCTCCTTTTTCTTTGTTTACTCGGTCGAATTCTGCAAAAAATTGTTCCAAATAAGTACCACTGGTAGTTTTTTGATCCTCATCGGTTCTGTCCAAAGCTTCTACCAATACAGGATTTGTGGAATAATTGGTTAAATCGTTCACCAAATCGCGTTGGTTGATTTCGAGTAAAACGTTGATCCCTCCTTTCAAGTCGAGACCAAGTTTCATCGCTTTATTTTTAGCGGAATTGTAATCCAGTTTTAGAAGCCCTAAATTCAGGGTGTCTTTGGCCAATTTATCCAGCTCTTCTTGATATTTTGCATCGTTGCCTGCAGAAAGTTGCTCTGCTTTTTTCTCCATTCTATAGGCATAGAATGTGGGCAGGAGTTCGCTAATACAAATTAAACCTAAGATAATTGCCAAAGCGATGATAAACCCTTTTCCTTTCATCTGATTGATATTTAAACGACTATTCTTATAATTTATAGGGCGCAAATATAAGTATTTTAAAACATTTTGGCAATGATAAGTGAGAAAGATTTTCGCAAAAAGACCAACTGAATATTACAAGAAAAAGCCTTTTCTTGTCCGTGAATTTCTACTTTTTTAAAAATAAAAGTAAAGGTTGATTATATTTTACTTTTCGGATTTCTAAACATCAAAGTCTTCCGAATCCACTACTTCGTTGATGATTTCTATCGCAGCTTCGGCATCTTCTTTCGCTACAATTAATATGTAATCTTGGTTAATGGGCATTACCACGATATTATTCACATATTCGTTTTTAATATAACTATCGATGCCGTTGGTGGCTAATTTGGCTTTCATTATTTCGACTTGAAATAAAATGGAAGACTGATATATTCTAACAAATTCGGACATGATTTTGTAAATAATTTGCGCTGAATAAAGTTACTCTTTTTTGAAATATAAAAAAATAAGAGTGAAAATTTTTGGGGTTTTCACTCTTAATCTGTTTTAATCTTTTTTCACTTTTCTTTCTGCTCGTTTCCTTTCTTCCTCTGTAAGAATTTTCTTTCTCATCCTCATGAAGTTTGGTGTAACTTCCACACATTCATCATTTTCTATATATTCCATACATTCTTCCAAAGAAAGCTCTATTTTGGGAGCGATTCCGGCAGCTTTATCTTTTCCGGCGGCTCTCATGTTGGTCAATTGTTTTCCTTCTACAATATTTACCACCAAATCTCCGGGTTTATTATGTTCTCCTACAATCATCCCTACATAAACTTCTTCTCCTGGATCTACAAAAAATCTTCCTCGGTCTTGCAATTTATCAATAGAATAAGCTGTGGAAACTCCCTGCGATTTACTTACAAAAACGCCGTTGTTTCTTCCGGGAATTTCTCCTTTATATGGTTTATATTCTACAAAACGGTGTGCCATTACAGCCATTCCTGCTGTAGCTGTAAGCATTTGAGATCGCAAGCCTATCAGCCCGCGAGAAGGAATTTCGAACTCCAAATGTTGCATTTCTCCTTTAGTTTCCATAATCAATAAATCTCCTTTTCGCTGCGTGGCTAAATCGATTACTCTGGAGGAAGTATCTTGAGGAACATCTACCACCAAAGATTCGTAAGGTTCGCACTTTACGCCATCTATTTCTTTTAAAATTACCTGAGGTTGCCCTATGGTTAATTCATATCCTTCTCTTCGCATGGTTTCTACCAATACCGATAGGTGTAAAATTCCTCGTCCAAAAACCAAAAAAGTATTGGCATCGTTGGTATTTTCCACTCGAAGTGCCAAGTTTTTTTCTAATTCTTTTTCCAAACGCTCCTTCAAGTGATTGGAAGTTACATATTTACCATCTTTCCCGAAAAATGGAGAATTGTTAATTCCAAAAGTCATATTCATGGTGGGCTCGTCTATTGCGATACGAGGAAGTGGTTCGGGATTTTCCAAATCCACAAAAGTATCTCCAATTTGGAAATCGCTAAAACCAACTACGGCACAAATATCCCCTGCAAAAACCTCGCTCACTTTCTTTTTACCTAATCCTTCAAATGCATAAAGTTCTTTTATTTTTCCTTTTACCACTTTTCCATCGGCTTGAGAAAGCCCAATCCATTCTCCTTCTTTTACTTGTCCTCTATTGATTTTTCCTACGGCAATACGCCCCAAATAGGAAGAATAATCCAAAGAAGTGATTTGCATTTGTAAATTACCTTCTTCGGTTTTAGGTGCCGGAACATATTCCAAAACTCCATCTAAAAGTGGAAAAATACTATCCGTAGGTTCCACAGAAGTATTGAACCAACCTTGTTTGGAAGATCCGTAAAAAATGGGATATTCCAATTGTTCTTCTGTGGCATCGAGTTCAAAAAACAAATCGAAGACTTTTTCGTTTACTTCTTCGGGGCGGCAATTGGGTTTATCTACTTTGTTGATGACTACTATAGGTTTCAATCCTAATTGAAGGGCTTTTTGCAACACAAAACGCGTTTGGGGCATGGGACCTTCAAAAGCATCTACCAATAATAAAACACCATCGGCCATTTTCAGAACGCGCTCCACTTCTCCGCCAAAATCGGCGTGTCCCGGAGTGTCTATTACGTTTATTTTAACATCTTTGTATGTAACTGCAATGTTTTTGGACAGAATAGTAATTCCTCTTTCTCTTTCCAAATCGTTGTTGTCCATAATCAATCCTCCTTCTACTTCTTCGCTGGATTTCAACTTGGTAGTGGCGTGGATAATTTTGTCGACCAAAGTTGTTTTACCATGATCTACGTGTGCAATAATTGCAATATTCCTAATATTCTGCATCTTAATTTTTTACGGCTGCAAAGGTAAGGTTTTTCATTTTTTTCTTTTTATCAAATGAAAATTATTTTTAATTAATTTATTTCTCTTCTATTTTGAGAAAAATAAATTCAATTCTATTTTAAGCAAAAAACGAGGCAATTCTATAAATCGCCTCGCTTTATTTAGCCTAATTTATATTCAAAAAAAATTATAATTCTAAAGCTTTTTTCTCGTCGCCGTTCATCAAGAATTCTAAAGGATTGTCTATTCCTTCTTTTACGGCTACTAAGAAGCCTACGGATTCGCGACCGTCGATAATTCTGTGGTCGTAAGAAAGAGCTACATACATCATCGGGCGAATTTCTACTTTTCCATCTACAGCCACGGGACGCTGAATAATGTTGTGCATTCCTAAAATAGCACTTTGGGGCGGATTGATAATCGGAGTAGAAAGCATAGATCCAAATACTCCTCCATTGGTAATGGTAAATGTACCTCCGGTCATTTCATCTACGGTTATTTTACCTTCTCTTACTCTGGTTGCCAAAGTAGCAATACCATCTTCTATATTGCGGAAAGTCATATTTTCTGCATTTCGTAAAACCGGAACCATTAATCCTTTAGGACCTTGAACGGCAATAGAAATGTCGCAGAAATCGTAATTGATTTGATAATCTCCATCCAACATTGCATTTACATCCGGATACAATTGCAGTGCTCTTACCACTGCTTTGGTAAAAAAGGACATGAAGCCTAATCTAACTCCGTGTTTTGCATAAAATTCGTCTTTGTATTTATTTCTAATTCTAAAAACTTCTGTCATATCCACCTCGTTGAAGGTCGTCAACATGGCGGTTTCATTTTTCACAGATACCAAACGTTTGGACAATTTTCTGCGAAGCATACTAAGTTTGTTCTTAGTTTCTGCTCTGGATCCGCTTCCTACTGAACTTCCCATCGCCGGAACTCCTTTTGCTTCTACTGCATCTTGTTTTGTAATTCTTCCGCCTACCCCACTTCCGGATACCGCAGCCGGCTCTATATTTTTTTCTGCCAAAATTTTCTTCGCTGCCGGTGAAGGTGTATGAGAAGCGTAAGTTTCTTCTTTTTTGGTTTCTTTTACTACTGGTGCTTCTTTGGTTTCCTCTTTTTTAGGCTCTTCTTGTTTGGGAGCTTCTTCTTTCTGTTCTTTGGCAGGAGAATCTCCACTCGGTTTGCTAGCGGAGGTGTCTATAAGGCAAACTACCTGTCCTACAGCCACGGCATCTCCTTCTTCTGCTTTCAAAGTTATAATTCCACTTGCTTCTGCAGGTAATTCTAAAGTTGCTTTATCGGAATCTACTTCGGCAATAGCTTGATCTTTTTCTACATAATCACCATCTTCTACCAACCAAGTTGCGATTTCTACTTCGCTGATGGATTCCCCGGGTGAAGGGACTTTCATTTCTAATATTGACATAGGAATATTTTTTTGACTGTTTTTTAGATTTTGATATTTTTAGCTTTTTTAAACTGTAACGGGTCTGTTTTTAGGTTTTCCCTTCACTTGAAATACATTGCAAATTACATCATTTTGAATAATTTCAAACTTCTTGTGAGATCCGGGAGCCGGAGAACCACTTGCCGGCGTGGCAATTACTTGTGGATTTTTATCTCTAAGATTTTTAAGAATATAAGTCCAAGCTCCCATATTTTCGGGTTCTTCTTGTGCCCAAATAAATTCTTTAGCTTTGGAATATTTAGCGAAAATAGCATCTATTTTTTCTCTGTCCAAAGGATAAAGTTGTTCCAAGCGAACCAAAGCAACTTTCTCGTCTTTTAATTCTTCTTTTTCTTCTAATAATTCGTAATACAATTTACCGGAACACATCACCAAACGCTCCACTTTTTCAGATTTTGCTGTGGCATCGTCTATCACGGTTTGGAATTCTCCTTTTGCCAATTCTTCCATTGTAGAAATAGCTCTTGGGTGCCTTAAAAGAGATTTGGGTGTCATTACAATTAATGGTTTCCTGAAATTGGATTTTAATTGTCTTCTTAATAAATGGAAGAAATTCGCCGGATTGGTAGCATTTGCCACAATCATATTTTCATTGGCGCAAAGTGTTAGAAATCTTTCCATTCTTGCTGAAGAGTGTTCTGCTCCCTGACCTTCGGAACCGTGAGGTAAAAGCAAAACAATTCCGTTTTGTGCTTTCCATTTTTCCTCTGCTGCCGCAATGTACTGGTCGATAATAATTTGTGCTCCGTTGGCAAAATCTCCAAACTGTGCTTCCCAAACGGTTAAAGTTTCGGGTGTTACCATTCCGTAGCCATAATCAAAACCTAATGCCGCATATTCGGAAAGAAGTGTATTGTAAATTTGGAAAGCTCTAAATTCATCGGAAACATGAGCCAAAGGAACATATTCTTCCTCATCATCTACAGTTTTTAGTACCGCATGACGATGCGAGAAAGTTCCTCGCTCTGTATCTTCACCGGAAATTCTCACTTTATATCCTTCGGAAAGTAAAGTGGCATAGGCCAACAATTCTCCCATTGCCCAATCTAACTTATCTCCTTCTATCATTTCCAAGCGAGATTGGAACAGTCTTGTTATTTTTCGGAAAAAATCTTTTCCTTCAGGCAAAGTGGAAATTTTTACTGCCAGCTCTTTTAACTTTTTTAAAGGAAATTTGGTATCTACTTTTTTCAAAACAGAACTGCGCTTTTCGTAGGGAAAAGATTTCCATTCATCGGACATAAAAACTTCTATTTTGTTCTTTTTAATCTCTTTGGATTCGTCGAAGTTTTCGTCTAATAATTTTTTAAATTCTTCTTCTATTTCTCCCATCACCTGATCGGAAACCACACCTTCTTGAATGAGTTTTTCTTTATAAATCTCACGAGGGTTGGGATGTTTCGAAATAATTTTATACAGTTTAGGTTGGGTAAATTTAGGTTCATCTCCTTCATTATGTCCATATTTTCTGTAACCCAATAAATCGATAAAAACGTCTTTTCCAAATTTATTTCTAAAATCGGCGGCAAAATGCATGGCGTGAACTACTGATTCCACATCGTCTGCATTTACGTGCATTACAGGAGAATCTGTTACTTTTGCCACATCGGTACAATAGGTAGATGAACGTGCATCTAAATAATTGGTGGTAAATCCTACCTGATTGTTGGTTACAATGTGTACTGTTCCTCCGGTTTTGTTGGCTTCTAAAGTCATCATTTGTGCTACTTCATACACCACTCCTTGCCCTGCAATAGCAGAATCTCCATGAATGATAACCGGCAAAATTTTCTTAGCATCGCCTTCATACACTTGATCGATTTGAGCTCGAGCAATTCCTTCAGCCACCGGACCTACAGCCTCTAAGTGAGAAGGGTTGGGAACTAAATTTATTTTTAAAGTTTCTCCTGCTAAAGTTTCGATTTTTGCCGATGCTCCCAAGTGATATTTTACATCGCCGGAATATACATCGTCGGTAAATTCTTTACCTTCGAATTGGCTGAAAATGCTTTTATAAGGAGTTTGGAAAATATTGGTAAGAACATTTAAACGCCCTCTGTGAGCCATTCCTAAAATCACCTCATCCACGCCCAAAACTGAAGAGCGCGTGAATAATTGATCCAATGCGGGGATAAGAGATTCTAATCCTTCGAGTGAAAACCTTTTTTGACCAACGAATTTTGTATTTAGATAACTTTCAAAAGCTACTGCCTGATTTAGTCTTTGTAATACATGTTTCTTTTCTTCCTGAGAAAGTGTGGCATGATTTTCATTATTCTGAATCCATTTTCTAATAAAATCTCTTTCTTCTATATCTTTTATGTGGACATATTCCACACCGATGGAATCGCAATAAATGTTTTTAAGGTGATCTATAATCTGATGAAGAGTTGCCGGACCAGACATTCCGGTTTCGGTAGCACAATTGAAAACGGTATTTAAATCTGCGGAAGTTAATCCGTAATTTTCAATGTCTAAAGTTGGCGAATATTGTCTTCTATCGCGCACCGGATTGGTTTTGGTAAAAAGATGTCCGCGAGAGCGATAACCTTCAATCAGGTTGATGACTTTAAATTCTTTTTGTATTTGCTCGGATATTTTTGAAACATCTACATTGCTTTCATTTACTTGCTGTGCAAAAGTAGAGGATTCTTCCGTATCTGCTTCTCCGTAGTTTTCCATAGCAAAATCGAAACCTTGGAAAAAGGATTTCCATGAAGGCTCCAAGCTATCGGGAAATTTGAGATATTGTTGATACATTTCTTCAACAAAGTTTGAATGTACCGCATTTAGGAATGAAAATCTGTCCATTTTCTATCGTGTATAATTATATTTTTTTGTAGCTACAAAATTACGAATAATCGACTTGTCTCCCAAAGATTTATCGAAATATGCTAAAAAGATTTTATTCATCTTCTAATTCATAAATTTCCAACATGATTTTTAAAATCACTTCTTCCTCGTCATTGGGAGGTTGCATGAAAATTTCCGTAAGCCTTCCTTCTGCCATTTTCTGGCGCCTCGCTTCTCTTTTCAATTGGTTGATAACTGTTTTTCGGTTGTTGTAATCTCCTTTATAATAAGCAGTAAGGTATTTCCCTTGTTTTATATCTTGAAATACAAAACTGTTGTCTTTTAAATCTTCTTTATTATTTATTTTAACGCCTAAAAAATAGGAAATTTCTTTTGCATTTGCCGCACTCGCTCTCATGATGAGTTGCGGTTCGCCAAATTCGTCGTCTTTTTTATCCATATCTTGTGTAAGAAATACTTGTAAAGAATTATAGCTTCTCCACACGGAATTGGCAAAATCTTCTTTTGCTCGGTTGGGAGCGGTTGCACTTAGCCCCAAAAGCATTTCTGCCGGGCGGTTTTCCGTTATTATTGTATCGTATTTTATCGCCAGCAATTTGGTTTCTTTATCTACTTTTTTGGAGAGAAGTGTATTCAGTACCTCCATGCTTTTATCGAGAGAATTGGTAAAATGTTTTTCTGATAATATGTTGAGTGAGCGTTTCAGAAAAGTTCGAGATGGGGTTTGCACATGCCAAATCAACTGAGTTTTGTTGGGGGCTGTGGAATCGAATTTCACACTGATTAAAAACGGATGTTTGTCTTTATCTCTTAGAAATTGATATTTAATTTGTTGGTTCGGGATTATCTTTCGGATAAAAAAATCGCCCACTTCGGAATTGTTTTTATTTTCAAAATGCAAAGAGCTTCCTTCTCCTTCATATGGTGAAAAATATTGAAAATGCAATTCTTGGTTTCCATCGGAAAATTGATACCAAGAGGCAAATTTTTGTGTATTATTAAATTGTTCAAAAACTTTAGCTTTTGGAAAATCTACTTCTTTAACCACCTGAAAATTCCGATTTTCTTCCACATAGAACATCGAAATTAAATAGATTACCGCCATAACTAAAAAAATGACAGTAAATAACCTAATCCATTTCATAAAGATAAATAACCAAATTTTTACTGAATAATGGCTCCATCCGGAATAATGGCTTCTTTTTTCAGCACAATAATTCCTTCTCTTACCGAATAATTATCGAAATCTCCATCGGGCATGTGTTTTCCTCCAATAATGCGAACATTGTTCCCAATCATGCAATTTTTATCGATAATTGTATTTTCAATGTAGCAATTCTCGCCCACGCCAAATAAAGGAACGGGTGAATTGATAAAACTTTCCCGATTTTGGTAATAATCGGCTCCCATCATATAGGTGTTTTTAACGACACTTCCTTTCCCAATTCGCGATCTGTTCCCGATTACGCAACGTTCCAATCGATCGGCCATAATAATAGCTCCATCTCCCACCACTACTTTTTCCATATAACTTCCATTGATTTTTGTAGGCGGCAACATTCTGGCGCGTGTATAAATGGGCGAAGAACTGAACATATTAAATTGGGGCAAATCTTGGGTAAGATCCATATTTGCATTGAAAAAGGATTCTATGGTTCCTATATCCGTCCAATATCCACTGTATTGGTAACTTAACGTTTTGTAATTTCCGATGCTCGCCGGTATTAGTTCTTTCCCGAAATCGTCGCCTTTATTTTCATCGAAAATTTTGTTTAAAATATTTTTAGAAAAGATATAAATCCCCATGGAAGCAAGATAATTTTTACCTTGAGATTTACTTTCTTCATCCGTTTCGGAAGTCCACTCGGAGAGAATGTCTTGGCTCGGTTTTTCAATGAAAGAAGTGATTTCTCCATTGTTATCAGATTTTAAAATTCCAAATCCGGGAGCATCCTTTTCATTTACAGGAATGGTAGCAATGGTAATGTCTCCTTCATTCTCGATATGGAATTCTAACATTTGCCGAAAATCCATTTGATAAAGTTGGTCGCCCGAGAGAATCAATATATAATCGTAATCGTATTTCCTTAGGTGCATCATGGATTTTCGTACTGCATCTGCCGTACCCTGAAACCACTCGTTATTGTCTATATTTTGTTCGGCAGCGATAATATCTACAAATCCCCTGCTGAAAACATCAAAATTAAAAGTATTTTTAATATGAGCATTGAGCGAAGCCGAATTGAACTGAGTAAGAACCATGATTTTGTTCAATCCCGAATTGAGGCAATTAGAAATAGGAATATCTACCAACCTATATTTTGCTGCAATTGGTACTGCGGGTTTCGACCTAAAATTAGTTAAAGGATACAATCGGGAACCTCGCCCACCTCCTAAAACTATAGAAATTACTTTTTTTTCCATATGTGATTTGATTGTGTTGAGCTTTCTTTTTAATTTTATACAATATACAATATTTCTCTTATCCTCTATACATTTGTAAATATTTTTCTGCCGATTTTTCCCAAGATAAATCCAAACTCATCATAGTTTCCTGATAGGTTTGCAAATCTTCGGGGCGATTGTAATACAAATCCAGCGCTCTGGACATGGCATGCAACATATCTTCCAAAGAAAAATTTCTATAGGTAATTCCATAACCCCCTTCATCTCCCATGTCTTTTACAGTATCCTTTAAACCACCTATCAATCGGACAATAGGCATGGTTCCATATCGCATGGAATACATTTGATTTAAACCACAAGGTTCCACCCGCGATGGCATCAAAAGAAAATCTGCGGAAGAATAAATTCTGTGCGAAAGTTTTTCCTTATATCCTAAATCAACAGCGAGGTTTAGAGAAAAAATATTTTTTAAATTTTTAAATCGTTCTTCCAAATTGGGATCGCCGGAACCTAAAATAATAAAATTGAGTCTTCCTTCATTCTCAGAAATACAACGGCTGATAAAATCCGGCAGAATATCGGCACCTTTTTCTATGGCAAATCTTCCTATAAAAGCAAACAAGGGCAATTCCGGATCTAAATCGTATTCCTCGCACAAATCCTTTTTGTTTTTTTCTCTGTTTTTTCTAAATGTACTTTTATCGTAATGGTTGGTAATCATAGGATCTGAAGAAGGATTCCAAACTTCCATATCTATGCCATTGATAATTCCATAGGCTTTGTTGCTTTCTTGCCGAATAAGAGATTCCAATCCCAAAGCATTGTTGAACAATTCTTCCAAATATCCTTGCGAAACCGCATTGAAGGCATGGCAACATTTGATTAAAGTAGCTAAAGAATTAATGGCATTTTTCCAATCCAAAAGCCCCCATTTCCAAGGATCGTATTCCGGGAAAAAACGTGTCATTTCCCAATCCATCCAACCTTGATATTGCCCGTTATGAATGGTTCCTATTGTTTTTACACCTTTTAAAAAAGAATATTCCTTGCAATATTCAATCATAAAAGGAATAAAACCAGTGTGATAATCGTGGCAATGTAAAATATCCGGCCGCCGCTGCTGCCAACAAAGCCACTGAAGCACCGCCCGCTGGAATCCTATAAATTGTAAACTTTCGTCTTTATAACCATAAACCTGATCCCGATCGGTAAGTCCGTGAACTTTCACTTGATAAAGTTCAAAACCTAAAACATCGCTTTCTTCTTTTATCACTTCGAAAAAATAAGGTTGCCCATTCAGATACACTTCATTTTCAAAAATTCGTTCGTAAGCATGTTCGTGTATAAAAGGCTTGTCGTACCACGGCATTACTACTTTGGCCTGAGCGCCCAACTTATTTTGATATTTGGGAAGAGCACCCACTACATCGGCCAAACCACCAACTTTTGCCACCGGATAGCATTCCATACTTATGTGATAAATCTCTAAATTTTTATACATCATTCTAATTTTTTCGTTTATAAATTAATCCGCATAATGGGGGAATATCAATATCGGCGGAATACTTTTGTCCCAAATGAGCTTTTTTCCTCGAATTAAAACTCTTTACACCTTCGCCATTTCCCCAAAATTCCTTTGCATTGGAATTGAGCAAAAGTTCCCAATAAGATTTGTCGGGAATTCCTATTCTAAAATCTTTATAAGCTGTAACGGATAAATTCAAAATGATTAAAAGCTGGTCTTTTTCATTTTTCCCTTGCCGTTGATAAACATATACAGAATTTTTAGTATCATCCGCATGCAGCCATCGCATTCCTTCCGGCATATAATTCAGTTGATAAAGTGCAGATTCTTGTCGCAAAATTTCATTTAGCCGAGCCACAAAAGCCTTCATTTTCCGGTGGGGTTCAAACTCCAACAAATCCCAATCGAGTTGTTTTTCGAAATTCCACTCGGAAGTTTGTGCAAATTCATCGCCCATAAATAATAACTTTCCACCGGGATGTGTGTACATGAATAAATACAAAGCCCGAAGATTGGCGTGCTTTTGCCATTCGTCTCCAAACATTTTGTACAACATGGGAGATTTACCATGAACCACTTCATCATGAGATAAAGGTAAAATATGTTTTTCGTTATAAAAATAAACCATCCCGAAAGTTAAATTATAGTGCGCCTGAAAACGGAAAAGAAAATCGTATTTAAAATATTTCAGCGTATCGTGCATCCAGCCCATCATCCATTTATAATCGAATCCCACGCCTCCTTCCTGCACAGAATGGGTTAATTTAGGATACGAAGTAGATTCTTCCGCAATGGTTTTTGCAAAAGGATATTCTTTGTGCAGCGCCTCGTTGAATTCCTGTAAAAATTGCTCCGCTTCCAGATTGATATTTCCTCCGTCTTTGTTCGCCACCCATTCTCCATCTTTTCTTGCATAATCCAAATAAAGCATAGAAGTTACCGCATCTACACGCAAACCATCGGCGTGATAGCGATCCATCCAAAAAAATGCATTGCTGATAAGAAAGGATTTTACTTCGTTTCTTCCAAAATTAAAAATATGGGTATTCCATTCGGGATGAAATCCTTGGCGAGGATCTTCATGCTCGTAAAGATATGTTCCATCGAAACAACTCAATCCATGGGCATCTTCAGGAAAATGCGCCGGTACCCAATCGAGAATTACACCGATATCGTTTTTATGCAATTCCTCGATAAGAAACATTAAATCTTGTGGATTTCCCAATCTGCTATTTACTGCAAAATATCCGGTTATCTGGTAACCCCAAGAAGGTTCGTAAGGATACCCTGCCACAGGCATAAATTCTACATGAGTAAAATTCATTTCTTTTAAATAACGTATCAATTCCGGAGCGATACTTCTAAAATTTACTTGCGCGCCATTTATCTTTTTCCACGAAGGAAGATGCACTTCATAAATGGATAAAGGAGATGTAAAAGCGTTTTTTTCTTCTTGTTTGCTCATCCAATCTTCATCTTTCCATTCGTACCAAGTTGTGGAAACAATGGAAGCTGTATCGGGAGGAATTTCGGAAATATTTGCAAAAGGATCAGCTTTTAAATGGCTTTTACCATCGGGAGTTTCTATTTTATATTTGTATAAAGTTCCTAAACCTAAATTGGGAATAAAACCTTCCCAAATTCCCGATTGATCCCAACGGTATTTTAAATCGTGTATTTTATTGTTCCACTCGTTAAATGGTCCTTCTACAGCAACTTTTTTGGCATTGGGCGCCCAAACAGCAAAATAAACTCCGGAAGAACCATTGACTTCCACCACATGAGAACCCAACTTTTCATAAAGGTGATAATGCTTTCCTTTTTTGAAAAGATCGATATCGTAGTCGGTAAACAACGAATAAGGTAAAGTTGGCGGAGCGGACATAAAGTTTACTTTATATTAGTACCAATTTACAATGTTTGATTGAATTAACCTAAACTTTATTGTGTTTTAAATATCCGTTTTTTCCAAAAAAGATAATTTACAATGGATATAATAAAAAAATACTGCAAAAACGCAGTATTTAAATCAAATGTAAAATGTTTATTTTTTTTAATTTTTACTATCATTTTGACGCATGTATTCTAAAATCTCGCGTGTTTCTTGGTCGTTTAAACCTTGGTTGGGCATTCTTACCAAACAGATTTCTAATTGTGCCTGAAGTGCCGGATCTACATTAATCATTTCATTGGGATTGGAAATAAAATTCATAATCCATTCTGCAGTGTGTCTTTCGGTAACACCTTTCCAACCGGGACCAACAAGTCTTTCTTCGGTTGGTTTATGGCAAGTAAAACATTTTACTTCTGCTATTTTTTCTCCTGCCGCTGCCATTGCAGCATCAATAGGTCCCAACTCTACATTTTCGGCGGTATATTTCCCCAAACCACGCTGAGGATCGTATTCATCTGCGGATTTGTCTTTTTGGATTGCTTTTTCTGCCGGAGCTTCTGATTTATTTTGAGAAGTGGGTTTTTGGTCATTACAAGACAGCAATGTTGCCGCAAAAGCGATAGCTAATAAAATTTTGAAATTTCTCATAATATAAATTTATATGTGGTTCGTCTATTATTCTTTTTTAAATCCAAAACCATCGGAGAACCGTTTCGATGTTTTTGAATTTTTTTTCTCTTAGTTTATTATATTTTCGATTGTTTTTTTGCTTTAAAAATTACGTTTGTTTTGATTTTAAACTTAAAAATATCCACATCAAGGAAATCATGATCAACACAGAAATTCCAAACAAAATATATTGGGTGTGAGGTAATAATATATATTTTATGGAAAGTATGCCGTTGATTCCCAAAAAGAATTCATTTAAAAATGTTCCTAATAGGAAAAGTATCATCCCGATTTTAACGGCTTTGCTCTTTTTAAAATAATTGGAGGAAAGTAAAATTCCAAGGAGAAAAGTTGCCACACACATCAACAAAACCAAGTGTAGATAGGCAATTACAATATTCCGAAAACCAAAAGCAAATTTACTGATTTCGGGGATGGTAGAGCCCAATTGCAAAAGGATTTTCACCACATAAGCAAAACCTACATAAAATAAAATAAACCTTTGAAACGGCGACCAATGCTTCTGAATTTCACTCCAATTCTTTTTTATTTGCACCATCAACTTTCCGCTGGCAAAAGTCTGCAAAATACTTCCCAATACTACAAGTGCATAAATCCATATTGGCATTTTAGCCCATAAAACGGACAATCCAAAAGCCAAAATACACCCTACAAACAAAGTGTAAAATATTACCCTATTTTCCCTTTCCGAAATAGCGACATTTATTTTTTCCAATCTTCCTAAAAGCAAGCCTATACAAGAAAAAATAAAAAATCCATTGTACTGAAAATGCAGATAATAATAGGTAGAACCCAAATACATCTGCTGCGACATTTGGTGGGTTGTCATGGAATAAGCCATATAAAACACGCCAACCGACGAAACCAAAGCAAAAAACAATCCTGCCAGGTACCATTTTTTCCAAACTGTTTTTACATTTCGCAAATCGGAAAACAAAAAGAAAAAGAAAACAAAACTATTGACCAAGCAAACTGTGGAAAACAATATCGAAAGCCAAAAATATCCTCCGTACAAAAAGGAAAACAACATTCCATAAGCTCCAAAAAGATTGATAAGAATGAGCACAAAATACTTTCCGGACTTCAGGTTTTTTATTTTATCGTACAAATCGCGTAAAACAAGTAAATAAATTACAGTGGATATCCATCCATAAAATGCAAAATGAGAATGGGCATCCTGCATAAATTTTTGTTGAAAAACATCAAAAGGAAAAGCAATTTTATACCTCATCAGTACACCCAAAACAGCTACCAATACGAAGTTGAACAAAGATAACTTTAGGCCGTATGTAAAAAGTTTCGTCATTAGATTATTTTTCTTTGTAATGATTAATTTTCTTCAAAACATATACTGAAAGAAAGTTAATACCAAATATAAAACTTTTTTAAATATTAAAACACTAAAAAGTATTTTAATATTTCAAAATTAACCATATCATTGATTTTCAACTTATTAAAATGTTGTTTAAAAAGTAATTATAAAAAAATCAGCCGATTTGTAATTCGCGGGCTTGTGCTTTCACAAATTGAATTGCCGCCTCTTTATCATTCGGGATTTCTCCTTCCAAAATGGCTTCTTTCACGCGTTCTTTTAAAATCCCAATCTCTTTTCCCGGTTTTAATCCGAACATTTGCATGATTTCGTTTCCGGAAATTGGCGGCTGAAAATTGCGAATATGATCCTTCTCTTCTACTTGTCGGATTTTCTTTTCCACATACTCGAAATTCTTTTTAAAGCGCTTTTGCTTTTCGGGGTTTTTTGTGGTAATATCGGCCTTGCAAAGCGTAAATAAATCTTCCAAATCTTCTCCGGCATCGTACAACAACCTGCGCAATGCACTATCCGAAGTATCATCCGTAATCAAAGCAATAGGACGAGAAGACAATTTTACCAATTGAGCCACATATTTCATTTCGGCACCCAAAGGCAATTTCAATCTTTTGAATATTTTCTTTACCATTTTAGCGCCCAAAAACTCATGCCCGTGAAACGACCAACCTTGTCCTTTGGTAAATTTTTTCGTGGGTGCTTTTCCCACATCGTGCAACAATGCCGCCCAGCGCAGCCACAGATTTTCGGTGTTTTCAGAAATATTATCTACCACTTCCAAAGTGTGATAAAAATTGTCTTTATGGGTCATTCCTTCAATTTCTTCTATTCCTTTCAGGGCGGTTAATTCGGGAAGAATAATTTGAAAAAGTCCGGTTTCTTCCAGTAATTTCAATCCCACAGAAGGACGTTTTGAAAGCATGATTTTATTAAATTCCACCATGATTCTCTCCTGAGAAACAATTTTAATTCTTTCTGCTTCTTTTTTTATCGCTTGTAAAGAATTCTCCTCGATGGTAAAATTTAAAACAGAAGCAAAACGTATGGCGCGCAGCATACGCAAAGGATCGTCGGAATAAGTTTGCTGAGGTTCGAGCGGCGTTTTCAGCAATTTATTTTTTAAATCTTCTTGCCCACCAAAAGGATCTATTAATTCTCCAAAACTATCGGAATTAAGTGAAATAGCCATTGCATTAATGGTAAAATCCCGACGTTTTTGGTCGTCTTTTAAAGTTCCTGCTTCCACTTCGGGATTTCTGCTTTCTTGCGTATAACTTTCTTTTCTGGCACCCACAAATTCCAATTCCAAATCTTTATACCGCAACATGGCGGTTCCATAGGTTTTAAAAACCGAAACTTTAGGCTGAGGAGAAATAAGCTCGGATAAAGCTTTTGCCAATTCTATTCCGCTTCCTTCTGTTACAAAATCGATATCCGTAGGCGAATCTCTTTCGAGCAACAAATCGCGAACATATCCACCGATAACAAAAACCGAATTTCCTGTTTTAGCGGCCGCTTGGGATACTAATTTAAATATTTTTAAATGAGGATTTTGGTTTAAATTAATCTGCATGGATTCAGCTTTCGATGATTTTTTATTTAGAAACTGCAAAGATAAAGATTTCGCAACTCCTTTTTAATGTAAAACGGAATGCGTTGTTTTTTAAAACATTTTATTCTCTAATGATTTTAATTCGGTTTTGCATGTCGATTTTAATTACAGACGAGGCGCTGTATTGGGAAACTTCCTGATGAAAATCTTTTACCACATAATCTACTTTCTCAATAATTTCGGGATTTATTTCATCGAACTTTCGCGGATTTTTATCTCCGCTTAAATTTGCAGAAGTAGAAACAATCGGTCGGTTCAGCTTGGAAATTACCTTTTTACAAAAATCGTTTTTCACCAAACGAATGCCTACACTTCCATCTTCTGCCAATAATTTCTGAGGTAAATTTCTGGGATTATTATAAACGAAAGTAATCGGTTTTTCGCTTAAATCCATCATTTCCCAAGCCAATTCCGGAACATCTACCAAATCTTGCAATCGGCGTTCGCTTTCCACCAAAATAATCATAGATTTGTTTTTATCCCTTTTTTTGATTTCCATCACTTTCTGAATGGCCGCCACATTGGTAGCATCGCAACCAATTCCCCAAATGGTATCTGTGGGATAAAGAAAAGTTCCTCCCGATTTTAAAATCTGAATTAAATCTTCCATTTTACAATTTTTATTGAGGTAATGCTTGTTTTAAATCCTCCAATAAATCTTCTATATCTTCCACACCCACACTTAACCGAACCAAATCGTCGGTAATGCCCAATTCTGCTCTTTTTTCAGCAGGAATGGAAGCGTGTGTCATTACTGCAGGATGATTGGCGAGCGATTCTACACCGCCCAAAGATTCTGCTAAAGTGAATATTTTTACATTTTCCAAAAACTTTACAGCATCTTCTTTTTTACCGGATTTAAAGGTAAAAGACAACATTCCTCCAAAACCGCGCATTTGTCTTTTGGCTAATTCATATTGAGGATGATTTTCCAATCCGGGATAAAATACTTTGTCCACAGCAGGATGTGTGCTTAAAAACTGAGCTACTTTTAATCCGTTTTCAGAATGGCGTTCCATGCGAAGCGAAAGAGTTTTAATCCCGCGAAGAACCAAATAAGAATCCTGAGGCCCTAAAATTCCACCGGAAGCAAATTGAATAAAATGAAGTTCCTCTCCCAAATCGGCATTTTTAGCAACCAAAATTCCTGCCACCACATCGGAATGTCCGCCCAAATATTTTGTGGCAGAATGCATTACAATATCAGCACCCAAATCGAGTGGATTTTGGAGATAAGGAGAAGCAAAAGTATTGTCCACCGCTACCAGAATACTTTTATCTTTTACCAATTGCGTTACAGCCGAAATATCCACCAATTTCATTAAAGGATTGGTGGGAGTTTCTATCCAAATCAATCGGGTTTTGTCGGTGATCAAGCTTTCGATTTCCGAAACTTCATCAAAATTGGCAAAAGTAAATTTCAATTTATATTTTTCGAACAACCTCACAAACAAGCGATAAGTTCCTCCATAAAGATCGTCGCCGGCAATAATTTCGTCGCCGGGATTTAAAAGTCTTAAAACAGCATCTATGGCGGCTAATCCCGAAGCAAAAGCCAAACCTCTTGCACCGTTTTCAATACTTGCAGCGGCATCTTCCAATGCTTGCCTTGTAGGATTGGCGCCACGGGAATATTCGTATCCGGCTCTTAGATTTCCGGGAGAATCCTGCGCAAATGTAGAAGTGAAAAAAACCGGCACATTTACAGAACCTGTATGAGGTTCCGGTTGTTGGTTTCCGTGAATAACTTTTGTATTAAATTTCATTGTATTTATATTTGATGTTGAAGTAAGAAAGCCGTGAAATATCTAAAAAAGATTCGCACGCGTTTTCTACATTTTTATTTTTGCATTTACAGCGAAGTTTTCTGCAAACTCAATAATCGATTGGGCTACATCTTCTTCTCCGGTGGCTCTTTCGTAAGTTTCGCTCATGGAAATAAAAATCTGGTGAAAGAACATTTTCATATCGTCCATGGGCATATCTTTAGTCCACAAATCCAGGCGAAGCGCTTCTTTATTTTCTTCGTCCCACACGGAAATCAGGGCAGCTTTGGTTTCTTGATTTTCTATTCCTCCGTCTTCTGCATTCCACACTAATTTTTCGGGAACATGGTTTTCATCCAATTCCACGCTTACTTTTATTTCTGTTTTTTTCATTTTTTCTTTTTTTAATTTATCTTTATTTAGGGCGATAATCTGCCTGATTAAAAATTGTAGTTGCGTCCATATTTAAGAAATCTTGCAACTTCGTTTCGGGATGATGTGCCCAATAACTTTTGCAAATTTGCCATCCGGTCCAAATTCCTATTTGTGGCGAGGACTCCTGATCTATTTCGGTATAAAATTTAGAAAAAGGTCCTATATTTAAAAACTGTTCGTCCAAACGAGAATCGTCGCTAAAAAGCAAATCGTTTTCTACAAAAAAATCCCAAATATTGCTTTCATAGGTTTCTGCCCATTGTTCTTGTTCTTCGGTATAATTCATTTTCAGATAAGCCGCAGTATCGGGCAAAAGCACATCTTGCAGGAGTTTTATTTTCCCGAAATAAATCATTTTATCTATAAATTTCCGATTTTCAGGATGATAAGGAACATAATCTCTTGCTAAAACTTCGGCAACTTTTGGAAGAATATTCGGCGGATTCATGGAATTTTGAAGATACAAATCCAACCCCCGATAATAGGAATTTCCTTCTCCCATAAATGCGGAAATATCGATAAACAACATATTGTAATCTGCACGGTAAAAAACAGGATCCATAATTCCGTCCAGCGCCGATGAATACAAATAAACTTTAGGATATTTAAATTTCGGAAAATAATATTGAAGATGTGCAAACAACGCGGAAAGATCTTTCGATAAGTTTTCTTTATTTATCTTGGAAACTGCCGTTTTGTAAATATCAATTTCCACAGCATCCATTCTTCTGAGCGCAAAAGAATCGTCGGGAACGGTTCCCTGGAAAAAGCTAAATCTCTTTTTAAATTCTTCTAAATCGACTTCAGGATTATAAAAATCTTTTGAAATATCGATTAATTCTACCTTTTCTGTTTTATCCGAAACATCTATTTTCCACAAATCGGTTTTTTCCTTTTTGCAAGAAACCATGCAAAACATCAACAAAAAAACGATTACTAAACTTTGAAAAAACTTCATTATTTTTACATCCTCTTTATAAATGGCAAAAATAAGAAATTTATGTTCATGATGAAGAATGATAAATGATACGGATATATTGGAAAATTTAATCATTTAAATCAATAATTATGTTTTCACAATATCTCTTTATCAAAATTTAAAGACTGTTTTATGCAAACTGAAAAAGTAGTAGACTGGATTGTAAATTGGCTCAGCGATTATGCCGAACAAGCAAAAGCAAAAGGCTTTATTATCGGCATTTCGGGTGGAATAGATTCGGCGGTAGTTTCCACATTGGCGGCTTTAACGGGAAAAACCACTTTGGTATTGGAACTTCCCATTCGGCAAAAGAAATCCGAAATACAAAGAGCTTCGGAGCATATTCAGTTTTTAAAAAATAAATTTAAAAATGTAACTTCTCTTAGTGTAGATCTCACTCCCACTTTTGATGTTTTTGAAAAACAAGTTTTAGAAGAAACTCATTTTCCATCGCAAGAGCTGGCTTTGGCAAATTCCCGTTCGCGACTGAGAATGCTTACACTTTATTATTACGGACAAATTCACGGATTGCTCGTTACCGGAACGGGAAATAAAATTGAAGATTTTGGCGTAGGTTTTTTCACAAAATACGGAGATGGCGGTGTGGACATCAGCCCGATTGCCGATTTATTAAAAACCGAAGTTTACGAATTGGCAAAATATTTAAACATTCCGGAAAACATCCAAAAAGCAATTCCAACCGATGGATTGTGGGACGAAGAAAGAACCGACGAACAACAAATGGGCACCACTTATCCCGAACTGGAATGGGCAATGAGCGTTTTCGATGAACATTCTGCAAACGATTTTGAAGGTCGGAAAAAAGAAGTTTTCGAAATTTATGAAAAACTTCACAAAGCTACTTTACACAAGATAAATCCCATTCCGATTTGTAAAATTCCGGATTCGCTGAAAAAATAAAATACTTTTATGAAACAAAAACCTATTTTCATTTTTCTACTAATTGTTCTTGCCATGGTTGCAGGAATCGGATTTATGCAATTGGTAAATAACCAAACCGGAAAACGAATGCCCACTTTGGACGAGATTTCCAATTTCGATAACATTACTCCTTCTCCGCAAAGTTCAATTGCCGAATTAACAAATGAAAATGTAGTAATTAACTATTTAAAAACGCACCAAAAACTTCCCGATTATTACCTTACAAAAAATGAAGCCCGAAAATTGGGCTGGATTCCGAGCGAAGGAAATCTTTGCGAAAAACTTCCCGGAAAAGCCATTGGCGGAGATTATTTCGGAAATCGCGAAGGGCAACTTCCCAAGCAAAAAGGAAGAAAATATTTTGAAGCCGACATAAATTACAATTGTGGCAGGCGAGATGCCGAGCGATTGATTTACAGCAACGATGGATTAATTTTCATCACCAAAGACCATTATAAAACCTTTAAAGCACAATAGAAAATGGAAAATTCTGTTTTTATAGATTTCAGCAACATTGGAGATCTCGATGATTTTTACGAACAATTAAAAGAAAAAATAAATCTTCCGGATTATTTTGGAAACAATCTGGATGCTTTGTACGATGTGCTTACAGGCGATGTTAAAATGCCGCTTCATCTCGAATTTCGAAATTTGAGCGTGGATCAGCTGGATACTTTCGAGGATCTTTTAAACACTTTGGAAGATGCCGAAGACGAAACGGAAGGTTTTACTTTCACTTATTTTTTAGAGCAATTCGAGGACGATGATGAATAAAATCATTTCTTAAATTTTAATTCTAAAAACAAAAAAAGCAAATGAAAATTCATTTGCTTTTTATTTTAAATCTTGGCTCTCTTTATACATTAAATCTAAAATGCATAATATCGCCATCTTGCACTATATATTCTTTGCCTTCCACATTCAGTTTTCCGGCTTCTTTCACTTTTGCTTCGGAACCGTAATGAATGTAATCTTCGTATTTTATTACTTCGGCGCGGATAAATCCTTTTTCAAAATCGGTATGAATTACACCGGCAGCCTGAGGAGCTGTCCAACCTTTACCAATGGTCCAAGCTCTTACTTCCTTCACGCCGGCAGTAAAATAAGTTTGCAAGTTTAATAATTGATACGCTGCACGAATTAAACGATTAACACCCGGCTCCTGCAATCCCAATTCGTCTAAGAAAATTTGGCGTTCTTCGAAGGTTTCCAATTCGGTGATTTCCGCTTCAATTTGTGCTGCTAAAACGATTGTTTCTGCATTTTCGCTCTTCGCCATTTCCTTGATTTTTTCAATCCAAGGATTTCCGTTTTTTATGGATTCTTCATCCACATTGCACACATAAAGAATGGGTTTGTTGGTCAATAATTGATATTCGGATAAAATTTCTTTTTGAAAATCGTCGGCTTCAAATTCTCTTGCATTTCTTCCGTTTTCCAAAAATTCCTGAAGTGCCGCCAAAGTTTCATAAGTGAGAATATCTTCTTTCTTTCCGGATTTTTTTAATTTTTGAGCTTTTGAAGTGGCTTTTTCTATGGTTTCCAAATCCTTCAGCTGCAATTCTATATCTATAATTTCTTTATCCCGAAGCGGATCTATGCTTCCTTCTACGTGTGTAATATTGTCGTCTTCAAAACAACGCAACACGTGAATAATCGCCTCGCATTCGCGGATATTGGCTAAAAACTGATTTCCCAAACCTTCTCCTTTGCTGGCACCTTTTACCAATCCGGCAATATCTACAATTTCCACCACAGCGGGTAAAACCCTTTCCGGATTTACTATTTTTTCCAACTCGAAAAGCCGTGGATCGGGAACTGAAACAGTTCCTACATTGGGCTCGATGGTGCAAAAAGGATAATTGGCACTTTGCGCTTTTGCGTTGCTTAAACAATTAAATAAAGTGGATTTCCCTACATTGGGCAATCCTATGATACCACATTTCATTTAGGATAAAATTTTTGCAAAGATAAACAAAGGAGCAACATCCTGAAACTTATCTGTCGGGCGGAATGAAATTCGGCAAACACAAAAGGAAAAATCATTCGTTTTGCCAAGATTAAAAGTTTTTAAAGCATTACTACGCCTTCTACTGAAGCTACTTTTTTATAAAGTTCTATCACCTGATCGGAACTTAAAACGAACGCCACAAAAGTGCAACTGATGTATTTTCCGTTCTTACTTTCTTTGGTGGAAAAAGTATGTCGCAAATCATCGAAAATACGGTACATATCAGTTAATTTACTCGAATCGTTATCGATGATAAACTTGAAGGTGTAATCCTCGGGAAAGTTGTGGTGCTCTTCCAAACGTTCTTTAAAACGAAGATAAAATTCTTTTGGATCTTCATTCGGCTGAATATTTATTTTTTCGCTCATTTTTTACTTTTACGGATTATTACTCGGTTGCATCTGGCGCTTTGTCATTTTCATTTTTGCTTTATTTGGTGTAAAAAATCGGTTTATTATCTGATGATTTCACTATTTATCGAAGGTAATTATTAATTTAACTTTACACTAATTATTAATTTAACTTTACACAATAAATCTTATAATTTTTATATTCTAATCATTAAAACTTCACATTGAACTTTTTTATCATTTTTTTGTTACTTGTTTAATTAGCCAATAAAAAATATAAATTCTCAATATTCCAACAATTACCATCACAAAATTATCTGGACTAATTGGTTTTTCCTTTATAAAAAATAAAATTGCTTCGAATAGAAAAACAAGCAAATAGATTGCTACAAAAGTTTTATTTCTTAGTCCTGTGAAAATTGCCCAAAGTAAAATGAATAATTCAATGTAAAAATAAACTGATAAAATTTTGTGGGCATAATCTGTTGTTCCGACATGAAACATGTAAGATTGAAGTCCCGCAAGCACAACCGTTAAAATTGTTAAGATTGTCGCTTTGTTTATATGTTTCATATTCCTTTGCATTATTGCCTATTAAGCTGAGCCAAATGGGTTACTTCGTTTTTATCATTATTTTCTTTAAATCTTTAGCGGCGATATAAACCACTTTCTTGGTTTCGAAAAAATCTTCCTCGAAATATTTATTCAATGAAATAATTTTGGAAGGAATTCCTTTTAGTTCTTCTGTAAGATCGCCGCCTTTTAAATATAAAATTCCATTGTCTTTTTCGTTGGTATTTTCCTTTTCGAATTTACCTTTCATCCAACTTAAAAATACTGGCATTTGTGTTACTGCCCTACTCACCACAAAATGGAATTTCGATTTTATTTCTTCGGCTCTGCATTTTTTGGCAACCACGTTTTTCAAGTCCAGACTTTCCGCAACACTTTCCACCACCATAATTTTTTTCCCGATGCTATCTACCAGCGTAAATTCCACCTCGGGAAACATGATCGCTAAGGGAATTCCCGGAAATCCGCCACCGGTTCCTACATCCAATATTTTGGTTCCGGATTTAAAATTTATGCATTTGGCAATTCCTAAAGAATGTAAAACATGTTTTTCCATAAGGGAATCCATATCTTTTCTGGAAACCACATTAATTTTAGAATTCCAATCGCTGTACAATTCTTCCAAAGCTTGGAACTTTTGCTGCTGCACAGAAGTTAATTCGGGGAAATATTTTAAAATTATGTTGCGGGACATGTTGTAAATTTATCGAACAAAAATAGAGATAATTTGAACAATTCTCTTGGGAAACCATTATATTTGTTTTTCACAAAAATTATAACTCCATGCAAAAATATTCTGATCGCGTAAATCGCTTAAGTTATTCACAAACTTTTGTTATGTCCAATAAAGTACGCGAAATGCGTGCCGAAGGTATTGATGTTATTGGTTTAACTTTGGGTGAACCCGATTTTAATGTTCCGGATAATGTAAAGAATGCTGCCATAGAAGCCATTCACGAAAATTACAGTCATTATTCTCCCGTTCCCGGATTTTTGGAATTAAGAGAAGCCATTTCCCGTAAGTTGAAAAGAGACAACCAACTCGATTATGCACCTACGCAAATCATCGTTTCCAATGGTGCCAAACAAGCCATTTCCAATGTTTTGGCATCAATTATCAATCCCGGCGACGAGGTTATTATTCCTACTCCTTATTGGGTAAGTTACGACGAGATGATTAAAATGATGGATGGGAAAAGTGTAAAAATAACAACTTCCCTCGATTCTGATTTTAAAATGACCGCAGAACAATTAAAAGCTGCAATTACTCCCAAAACCAAAGCACTTTTATTTAGTTCGCCTTGTAATCCTTCAGGAAGTTTTTATACCCGAGAAGAACTAAAATCACTTGCTGAAGTAGTAGCAGAACATCCCGAAATCACGGTTATTTCAGACGAAATTTATGAATACATCAATTACGAAGGAGAACATGTGAGCATCGCGAGTTTTCCCGAAATTTACGAGCAAGTTGCAGTCATCAACGGAATGTCTAAAGCTTATGCCATGACGGGCTGGAGAATTGGTTATGTAGCCGCACCTCAGTGGCTTGCAAAGGCTTGTGATAAAATTCAAGGGCAAACCACTTCCGGCCCCAATACTGTTGCTCAGCGCGCCTCGATTGTGGGTTTGGATGCAGGAAAAGAACATTATGCCTACATGATAGAATCTTTTAAAAAGAGAAGAGATTTGATTTATAATTTAATGAAAGAAATTCCCGGATTTAAAGTAAACAAACCCAAAAGTGCTTTTTATATCTTTCCCGATATATCTGAATATTTGGGCAAAAATTTGAAAGGAAATCTCATTGAAAACTCCGATGATTTTGCAATGTTTTTGTTAAACGAAGCTAAAGTGGCCTCTGTTGGAGGCATTTCTTTTGGAGATCCGAATTGCATTCGATTTTCCTACGCTTCTTCTGAAGAAAACATTATCGAAGGTATGCGAAGAATTAAAGACTGTTTAACTCAAATATAAAATTTACACCATAAACATCAGCTTATGAAAAAAACTAAAACCCTGTTTTTTGCAATCGCCCTTTTATTCACTTGGATTGAATTGCAAGCACAAAATGTAAGCCACGCTTGGAAGGAAGCCTCTTCCGGAGGATATACTTACAAGTATGTGACCAATGATCCTACTCAAGCTCGTTTTTATACTTTAAAAAACGGACTCACTGTTATCCTTAGTGTAGATCACACTAAGCCACGTATTCAATCTTTTGTTGCCACCAAAGCAGGTAGCAAAACAGATCCCGCCAACCATACCGGATTGGCTCATTATCTGGAACATATGCTTTTTAAAGGTACCGACAAATTCGGGACAAAAGATTGGTCCAAAGAAAAACCTTATATAGACCAAATTACTGCCCTATACGAAACTTACAACAAAACTACCGACGAAGCCAAAAGAAAAGAAATTTATAAACAAATTGACAAAGTTTCCGGTGAAGCCGCAAAATACGCCATCGCCAACGAATATGATAAAATGATGGCCGATATGGGTGCTACGGGAACCAATGCTTTTACTTCCTTCGAACAAACCGTTTATACCGATGATATTCCTTCCACCGCTATAGATAAATATTTGGCTGTGCAAGGAGAACGTTTCAGAAATCCCGTTTTCCGATTGTTTCACACAGAATTGGAAGCTGTTTACGAAGAGAAAAACAGATCTTTGGACAGCGACGGAAGCAAGTCTTTTGAAGCCATGTTCGCAGCTTTATTTCCCAACAACAACTATGGAAAACAAACGACCATTGGTACTGTGGAACATTTGAAAAATCCATCTCTGGAAGCCATCAGAGAATATTTCAATAATTATTATGTTCCCAATAATATGGGTGTGATTATGTCCGGAGATTTTGATCCCGATCAAATGATTGCCAAAATCGACAAGACATTTTCTTATATGCAACCCAAACCAATTCCTGAATATGATAAGGGTGGTGAATTCACTATTACACAACCCATTACAAAAGAAGTATTTGGTCCGAATCCGGAAAACATTATGATTGGTTTTCGCTTTCCCGGTGCTTCCACAAAAGATGCGCGCTTATTGGAATTGGTGGGAGAAATGCTCACCAACGGACAAGCCGGATTAATCGATTTAGATTTGGTGAAAAAACAAAAACTTCTTAGCGCCTATGCTTTTGCCTATCCGCTAAAAGATTATTCTGTTTTATTATTGCAAGGATCTCCTACAGAAGGGCAAACTTTAGACGAAGTAAAATCTTTACTTTTAAGCGAAATCGCAAAATTGAGAAATGGAGATTTCTCCGAAGATTTAATTCAGTCGATTGTAAACAACGAAAAGAAAAACAAAGTTGAAAGTAATGAAAACTACACCAGCAAAGCTTCTCAATTGATGGATGAATTTACCTCGGGAATCGATCACAAGGCGAGTTTGGATTACATCAATGAAATCTCGAATCTAAAAAAACAAGATATTGTAGATTTTGCAAATAAATACCTGAAAGACAATAATTATGTGGCTGTTTACAAAAGACAAGGAGAAGATAAAAACATTGTAAAAGTAGAAAAACCCGAAATTACTCCCGTAGAAGTAAACCGCAACGATCAATCGGAATTTTTATCGAAAATAAACCAAATGCCCGAAAACAAAATTCAACCGGTTTGGTTGGATTACGATAAGGACATTGTAAAAAACAAATTAGCGGGTGCCGAAGTTCTTTCTGTAAAAAACAATCAAAACAATTTATTCCAATTGTATTATTATTTTAACATCGGGGAATGGGACAACAAGTTAATTCCTATCGCTACGGAATATCTTTCCTACTTAGGAACTCAAGATAAAACGGCAGACGACATTAGCAGAGCTTTTTACAAATTAGCTTCCAGCTTCAATGTACGCGCCGGAAACGAAGAAACTTACATTTCTTTGAGCGGTTTAGATGAAAACTTTAATGAAACCGTAAGTCTTTTTGAAGATTTCATCAGAAACGCTCAACCGGACGAAGCAGCTTTAGAAGCTCTTAAAGCAAGACTATTAAAATCTCGCGCCAATGCCAAGAAAAACAAAAGCGCTATTATGGCTGGACTTAGAAGTTATGCTCAATATGGGGCGCAAAATCCATTCAATTATGTATTAACGGATAGTGAATTGAAGAATTTAAAAGCCCATGAATTGGTAGATATTTTACACAAGCTTTTCAACTACGAGCATAAAATTTTATACTATGGATCCAAAGACAGCAATCAATTGGTTGCCGACCTAAAACCCTTGCATAAAATCAACGCAGAATTTGCACCTTTACCACAAGGGCAAACTTTTACCCAAGTAAATATGGATAAAAATCAAGTGCTTTTCGCTGATTACGACATGGTACAATCCGAGATCAACTGGGTAAGAAATTCCGGTCCTTACGATGTAAAACAACTTCCACAAATCGAGTTGTTCAACAGCTATTTTGGTAGCAATATGGGCTCTATTGTATTCCAAACCATTCGCGAATCGAAAGCTTTGGCTTATTCCACTTATGCTTTTTACTCTACTCCTTCTAAAAAATCGGAAAGAGATGTGATAAATGCTTACGTGGGAACTCAAGCGGATAAATTTTTGGATGCTACCCAAGCGATGAATGAATTGCTGACTACACTTCCAGAATCGGAAAAACTGTTTGCTACTTCTAAGGAAAGCCTTCTTAAGAATTTGGCTTCTCAAAGAATTACCAAGCAAAGTATTATTTTCAACTATTTAAATGCTCAGAAATTGGGCAACAATTCCGATGTAAGAAAGTTGATTTATGAAAAAGCTCCCGCACTACAATTTGCGGACATCGAAAATTTCTTTAAAAACAACATCAGCGGTCGCACCTACACTTATTGCGTAGTGGCGAGTAAAGATAATGTTTCCGATGAAAAATTAGAAAATCTGGGGGAAGTAAAACACCTCAGCCTTGAAGAAATTTTCGGATATTAAAATGTAATGATAATGATAGAAGAAGTGAGGGCTCGCGACGCGAGCCCTCACTTCTTTATACTTCGAATATTTTTTTCCATTTGGCTACTGTGTTTCGGCTAAGCCCGAAATGACTGGCAAGCTGTACATTATTCAGCTTATTTTTCTTCTGATATTCCAATATTTGTAGAATATCGGTAGGATTGTAAGATCTACGCCGTTGGTTACTCATTTTGGTTTCTTTGTCGGAAGTTCCAAAAATCTTTCGGTTCAACTCGATAATGTTGAGAACTGATAAATGCTCTTTACGAAGCAATTTTTCACATTCCTCTTTTTTCTCCGGATGTTCCTTGTTGAGAATATCCTTGTAAATTGCTTTGTAGTCTGGTTGAGTGTTTTTCATCATATTGTGTTCTTTTTGTTAAATTAAGCTACTCTTCTTTTTTATCTATATGTGGTGTATTGGTAAATTACTTTATTTTTTTCATTAAATTCTATGTGTAGTTCTTTACATTTCCCCCACCAGTATTTTTTTAGAGTAAAGACCCATTCTTTTTCTGTATAAATATTTCTCTCCTTTCCTCGCATTTCTTTTATAACTTCTTCTTTTGAAAGCCCTATCAATCGTTTATCTCTCATCGTTTATTTAAAAAATTAATATGGTAACTTATTTCTCATATACCTTAGAATAATATTTTTCATTTCCTTTTTCATGAAACTAAGAGGTACAAGCTAATAACTACAACAGTGTTTTTTTAACTTTTATATTTACTTATCCATTTATATAAAGTGGTTTTTGGAATTTTATAACGTTCCATTACCTGAGCTTTTGTCATAACTCCGGATTCCACCTGTTTTACTATAAAATCAATAACTTCTTTTGTATAAATATTTTTTCGAAACTGCGGAAGGCTTGATTCGGTATCATCCGGATTCTTTTCTCTTGCAGAAGGAGGGGCATACAAAATAAGATGCTGGCTATAAACCCGAAAAAAATCATATTCCAACAACTTACTCCATTTTAGGAGAATATCGGTGGGTAAATTCTCTTGTTGATACATGTTTTCAACTTCCTCTTCCGTACATTTCATAAAGTTACAGATACGGGATGTGCCCACTTTATTTTCCATAACACCTTTCTTTATCATTTGACCGATATGTATATTTTTAAAATTCATAGCAATACATTTTAGAAATAAAATGAGTAATTACTCTTTTTCATCTTTATCAATTTTTTTTTACCAATGTTTTAATTATTATTTTTTTCCTTTTAATCCGAACTCGCAGAGTTTTTAAGTTTTTTATTTAAATACCTGTCAGGTTCTGAAAACCTGACAGGTATTAACGAGATTTAGTACCCAACAATAGGACAACCCGGTGCACTCATACAATGCCAAGCTGGTGTGGTTTCACCTTCTTTGGTTGTGTACATTTTCAGACATTTATTGGTGGTATCGTAAACTAACATTCCGAGCTCGAATGCAGATGTCGGGATGCCTATCGGATCTCCTGTTGCGTTGTCGAAACCTACTCTATTCACTACAAATCCTTTGGTTTTGGACTCCAATGCCAACCAACCGCCATTGCGAACCATAGGCCAGTTGTCTCCTTCTATCCCTGCTCTGTTCAACGAAGTTATTCCTACTTTGGTTTGAAGGGTTGCTCCCGACATAGCTGGGGGTAAGTAACAGGCATAAGATAGCAATCCTAAAGTAAAGACCTGACCATCTGCAAAATCCAAATCAGAGAAAATCACTTCGGAATTTGCCACAAAACTTGCGGGAGACACTTGCTCTACGGTTCCTGTTGTGAAATCACCGTCCCCATCGGTATCTATTAATAATACAACTGTATTCTCGTAAGCATGGGTAAGGGTGATTCCACTAAGATCGAATCTCAAAGAAATAGCTGAAATATCTGTCCCATCTGTATTGGATTGTGCCACTTTCCATTCACGATTCAGTCTTCTCTCTACGCCAGCAGGAAGTTCGGTGGTTTGTTGGGCAACAGCTACGCCTCGTCCTTGGTTGTTACCAAAAAGTATAAACTCCTTGTCTCCATCAATTGGAGTACGGCTTGCATAGAGATTATAATTCGTAAAATCAGCGTTGGTAGATGCTGTTAAAATATCGCCAGGATTGTTGGACTGAGAGATTCTTTGGTTCAAAATATAGAAATCGTCTCTTCCCAATCCGAATACATCAAACTTATAAGTAGCATCGGAAGCACGGATTACGTTTCCGTCACTGTTCACATAATCATACCCGTTGTTTCCTACGGTTGCACCAAATTGTTTTGTTCCTCCGGTAAGGGTAATACCGTATTTGATGGCAAGGTAAGATTCTACTTTTGCTCTTTCCGCATCGGAAAGCACCTCATCAAAAACGATGACTTCTGCCACAGAACCGTATAACTTTCCTTTTGTACTGGCAAGCCCATTTTCATAAGCGGAAAATGCTTTACCAATTCTTAGTTGGTTGATAAGATCTCTACCTTCTCCAGTTTTTTCATTATCTGGATCTACATTGGAATTAAACAATTCTGTAGATCCGCTGGCGTACATACTCATATAAACCTCTTCGTCACTTATACGGTCTCTTTTTAGTGTTCCGATTGCAGGCATATTTTCTAACAGGATATTTCCCGTATAATTAAAATCTCCGTGACTTCCACCTCCTTCACTGAGCCTACTGTTGGATCTTACCCCTAATGTTAAGTCAGATCTTGGGGTGGAAACGGTAGCGGAAGCTCCGTCATCGGTAGGGTCAAAACGGCTCATATCTCCACCATATAATAGGTCTGCATCATAGAAACCTTGTGCATTGGCATTACCCGGAGACTTGAACACCGTGAAAATCGTTTGGCTCTGTCTTGCCGGAGCATCAAACTGCAATGCCTGTCCCGCATTAGCTCCATCAAAATGTACCACAGGGTTGAAGTTGAAATTATCGGTACTGTTATACCGATAATACGGTGTTGTTGGCAAATCTGTTTCATCAGGTTCAGACGGGTGTATCGTTGCCTGTACTCCATCCTGGCTCCCGTTGATAACCGCCTGGTCATACCAAGTGGTCAATTGGGTGTTATCCGTGGTTGGAATTCCTGTGAACGTATTTACTCCCTTATCAGCACGATACCATAGTACTTTGCCAAGGACATCACAACCATAAACAGCAGCGTCTATTGAACTGCCTATTCCCTGGCCTTGGTCTCCGCCCACATCTGCTACGCCCCCGGCATTGACAAGATTCGGAACACCGTCGGGATCTACACCTCCATTGGCTGTTATATTAATACTCCCGTCGGGATTAAGTTGTAACGGATTCACGTTTTCATTTCCTTCCAGAGCATCCGGACAACCGTCGTTGTCACTGTCCAAATCCAAATAATCCGGGATACCATCGCCATCGGTATCTGCACAGGCATTAATGATTACATCTCCCATTGAAAAATCATCTGAATCTTTTGGTCCCCCAACAAATTTAATTTCCAAAACTCCATTGGCAGGGATGTTATCAGGAAGATAGATTTCCCAATTCGTATATATTGTACCGACTGAAAAAGCAGCTATATTTCCCGAAGCGTCATTGGGATAGGAAATGGTTGCATCAGTAGCGTTTGCATTTCCTTCGGACGTTACTATTCGTGCATATTCCACGCCTGCATAAGACACTGTAAGTGTGGAGGGGTAACCTCTTGGATTTGAATTGTTGGCTGCAATTTTACTTATAAGAACTTTTGGAGTTCCATAATGATAAAAATCCTCGATATTGGTGGACAAAGACTGTGTTTGCCCATCATTTTGAAACCGGATGCCATTACCAAAAGGTGTGTTAAAAGGGGGAGGCAGTGTAATATTATTCCTCCAAACGATTTTGGCATTCGCCCCCGTACCAGTTGATGTAAGCGTCCATCCCGGGTTGGCATTTGCAAATTGAGTGGGATTATACATACCATCTGAAGTTCGAGATGCAGGTGGAGGGATATTGGTAAAATCCCCTCTCACAATGATGTTATTTTCGACACATTCTACCGAGTTTAAAATACCGTCATTGTCCACATCTGCATCTACAATATCCGGATAACCATCGCCGTCGCTGTCAAGGCTCTGTGCCTTAACATAGCCGAAGGATAGTAATACCGACATTAGCAGGCAGGTGTGCAATAGTTTTCGAATTGTTGTATTCATTGTTTTTTATTTAATTGATCTTATTTATAGATAATCTTTAAGTTTTAATTTTAAAACCTGTTGTGCATTTAGCACAAATTAATTTTAATTTTGTTTAAACTTCTTTTGAAAACGAAAAAATTCAGATATTGAATCATTGTAAAAGCTGTTATTTTCGAAGCAATTCTGGTGACTAAACCTTGAAATGTTTTTGCTAAATTAATATGAATCAAAAACTGTCCGTTTAATTGAGAAATTGCGGTCTCAATGCGTTTTCTGATTTTTGATTTTGTTTTGGAAAATGCTACAAAATCATGCTGATTTTTTCGCATAGGAACTGAAAGTTTAATGTTGGAATAATTGAATAAATCAAGCTGTAACTCTTTACTGATATATCCTCTATCGCCGATTAACAAACAGTTTTGAAAGTCATGTTTAATATCATGGAGATAGTTCACATCATGAACATTTGCAGGCGAAAAATCATAAGAATGAAAGATTCCGTTTTTGTCACAAACCGCATGAAGTTTATACCCAAAATACCGTGTTTTCTGAGCTGCACAATAGCCAAAAGCAGGTTGTATTTCCTGCGTTGAACAAATCCGGGAACGATTCGCTCTGCTAATTTTACAAATTTCGATGGGCGTGGAATCAACAATGAAAACATCCGTAAAATCAGAAAATTTCTCACTCAGAGTTTCTCTGATTTTTTCAATATAAAGAAAAAGTCTTCTTTTCCTTTTATTGTATACACTTCTTTCTATTTTGTTTTCCAATTCAGTTCCTGAAATCACTCTAAATAGCTGTAGTTCAGAATTTATCGACATGTATTCTGCAGTAATATTTAACGCAACAAGTTCCAAGTCAGAAAGTTTTGGGATTCTGACTTGCTTTGGAGTTTTAATATGGCTGCAAGTTGTTGTCAATTGACTTCGTCGAACCACTTCGTTAGGTTTCTTTTAAAATAATTTCGTAATTTTGAATAAGATTGTTCATGTATTTAATGAATTGGTAATCATTTAAATATACGATTTTTTTTAATCAAATGAACAATCTTTTTTTCTTTAAATCTATAAATGCACAACAGGTTTTTAAATGTTTTTTTCATGTTTGATAGTTTTTATGTTAATATTCGTTATCGGATCTGTACCGTCCTGTAGGAAGAGCAGATGCCGCATTGTTGTTATATATACCGATAGGTTGGTGATGGTAGCCATGCCATTGTCGTTTTTGGTTATGGGTTATAAAGTTGCGGTTCTTGCTGTAAGGTTCTTCCTTTATTTCCAATAATTCCAATTTTCACCATCAAAAATTGCAAGAGTTTTGCTTGCTGTATCGTAGCAAATCATTCCCGGATAAGGGCTACGAACTGTTTGATGTGGATTGGAAATTTTGGGTAGTACCAATGCTTTATCGGTTGATTCTATTACCAGAACACCTTTCGCATCGGTTGTTTCTGAACCGATAATGATTCCTCCTCCTTTTTCAGCAGATGAATTGGCATTATCCCAAAGAGTGTCTGTGATTTTTCCCGTGTCGGATAGATCCACCCATTGGTTATTTTCATACATTTTCACTTTTTGGTCAGATTTGTCGAACAAAAGTGTTCCGTTATTGGCTTGTGGCGTTGCAGATAAGGCAAATGAAGTATTCTCTACCGCCGGGAGAATAATTCCGTTGGTGTTAGTTGGTATATTGTTAAAGTCGAGCAATGTAGCATCTCCTTCAATTGAGTCTTTGCCTATTGCGATTTGGGCTTGTAGTCCGCTTGTGATTCCCAGTACTGTGACAAGGTATAATATTTTTTTATTGATTTTCATTTTCTATAATTTCTATAATTTTTATAATTGATACAAAATGAAAGCACCACACCGTAATATGGTGCTTTCTCTTTTTATTTAGTCATTACAAGATTTTTCGATACAGTTCCAATTGATACCGTTATATAGCTTCACACATTTATCTTGGATGTCGTAAACCAACATTCCTTCTATCGGTTCTTTTACTGAATCGTTTATTAAATCAGGTGTATTGCTTACGTGCGCTACTCTTGAAATCACCATCCCTGCTTCCTTGGATTCTAATGCAACAAAACCATTGGGAACTGACTGTGGCCAACCTGAAAGTTGGGTTTGATTGGTTATTCCGACTTGGGTTGGTGTACCGCCCGAAGTCATATTTCCAGGTTTTACACATACTACGGATTTAAGGATTATTGTTACCGTAGCGGTGTCCGGCGTAGCGGAACAAAGTCCATTTACAATATATTCGAATGTATAAGTCCCCGAACTTGCAGAAGTAGCATCCCAAATATAGTCGGAAAGTTGTCCGCTATTGGTGGTTTCTGTCCAGATACCACTGTCATAAGGTCCCGTAAGGTAGTCGAACAAATTCAAAGGTCCGGTAAGGGTAGATTTGTCTATTTCGAAAGTTCCCCCTGTTCCGGCTGTAACAGTTTCCCCATCTGCTTTTACCGTATAGGTAATGTCCGCATCTAAACAAGTGGGAGGATAGCTAAGGTGTGCGGTATAGGTTCCGGCATCGGTTGCGCTATTGAAGTTGGTAAAGTTCAATGTGGTTCCGTTGGCACTAGGCACTGCATTGGCAGGCAAGGCGCCACCATCTTTAGTCCAAGTAACGGCTAAATAAGAGAATCCGTTGATGTACAACTGACCGCTTCCCCCTTCACATATCGTAGAGGCATTGATCACCGGCAACTTCTGAGGTTCACTCACATAGAAGGTAAATACCGTTTCTCTACCACAGGTGTCGGCAATTTTAACCTTGTATTTCCCCGGTGCAAGGTTCTCGAAATAATTCTCCGACTGCACGGCTCCCAACATTGCTACACCATCTTTTTCGATCATTTGATAAGAAAGATTAGACCCCAAAGCATCTATAATTAGGGTATAATTACCTGCACCGCAGTCCGTAACCATAAAGTTGTTGAGGATAATATCATTTTCCGGTGCTACGAATTCTTCCAATACTTCTTGACAATAATCACTATCCGGGCCTGCTCCGAGTGTTGGGAAACCGGATATGGGATTTCCGTGAGCGTCGCGGTAAACACCATATTGTACAATGACCCGCATCTTACCACCGGCATCTATTTGTTGATTTGGAGCGGAATTAGTGGTAAGAATTTGTCCGTTAGCTCCAGCTGTATATCCACTTGGTGAGGGTGAAATTTGATATGCAGTGAGCGTTGGATAGTTCTTGTCATGGAAATGTCCTTCAATCTTAGTACCTTCCTCATACAGTGTTCCCGTAATCGGGTGTCCCCATTTTCCGGATTCAGGGTAATATTTTTGTACATACATTGTTGCTTTCGCATAGTTAGAGGATAGGGTGACGCTATTCATCACGAATCCCGTACAGGTAATATCAATATTACTGGTATAGCTTTGTTTGTTTTTGGCATGTACGGTATAGGTGCCGGTACCGCTGTTACAAGAACTTACATAAGAAAAAGTATAGGTTCCCGCCGGGAAACCACTGGCAAACAATGCCCCCTTACTGTTGTTATTGGTAGTTTGACCATTACCCGGATCTATTAAATAAGAAATATCATAGCTGATGGCACCTGTCGCAGGAAGCCCATGTTCTGCACGAAATGCTGCCGGTGCATCGGTTACAATTACTTGTGTTAGTATTGCGGCTACTTGATCTCCTGCCTGTCTTGTGTCATCTACAAATAAATGGAAAGTACCATTTCCTTCCGAACAAGACGCCCAGTCATTACCTTTCAAAAGATAATTGGGTCCTGTCAAGTTAATAACGCTTGATTTAGAGTGACAATTATCATCCATTGTCATGCGGTAGGCTCCGGCAGGAACTCCTGAAATAATAAATCCGGCATAATCGGTTTTATAGAAAGTAGCTACCCCATTGGTGAAAGTATAACCGGAATAGGTTCCGTTAAATGACGTATCTACTGTTGTAGAGGATGGGGAGATTAATTTTTCAACGGTTACCAAATAACCTAATCCTCCATTTGCAGTATAATCAAATACATTTATATTTTGTACCCCGAAATTAATAATCGAACCACAATCACCGGAATAACTTTGATTTAACATAAAGTTTACTTGGTTTGTTGCCCAAGTATAGGTGTTTGGTGGGTATGTCCCTCCGCAATTATCTGTCACGGAAATAGTTAATTTATTGCTTTCTCCATAGTAGAAAGGCGTTTCAATGATTCCCGTATATTCAGCCAACGTGTTAAAAGTTCTGGTAAAAACGGTATCTGGTACCCCTCCATATCCTGTTACGGTATAAGTAACAGTTAACGGAAAACGATTCGCCGGAATATTTTTCCTAACATCATTTTCATAATACCACAGAGAAATATCTCGCTCTACCGTATCACAACTTGTCAATGCTTGGGTAGTTGGCAATCCTCCTAAATAGTTTTCGGGGTGAACTTCATATTTAATAACCGGCGGTGCGATGGCTAATACATAAATAGCAGTAGTTCCGCAGGCATCGGTAACATTCATTGTATAATTACCGTTGGGCAAAGAGGTTGTGAATGTATATGAAGTTGCAGGGGTGGGCGCACTTTGTTCAATAATAGTTCCACTGGAATTACGAATGGTGTAGATGTAGGGGGCTGTCCCAGTATTGGTAGTGTTTACCGTTGAGGTTACAATTCTACCCGTACACACATCTGCAACAGAAGTAAAGGATAAATTCTTTTTCTGGTTGGCAATGGTGAAATTTCGGGTAATGGTTTTTGAGATTGCCCCTTCGTACTCGATAATCACTACATTGTAAGTCCCCGATTGGAAACCATTGAAAGTTTGGGAAAACGAAGTGGTTGCGGTGCTGTTTACTGTAAAAGGATTATTGGGAGCGATACCGGAAGTAAGTATTGCTTGGGTAGTCCCGTTGTATATTTTAATTTCAAAGGTATTGCCGACATTGGTGCCTGCAATAGCAAGGGTTACCGCACCATTCCCAGTACAGGTTTCGGCTGTGGGGGTTACCGACACGGTAAAATTACTTGCGGACATCTTGGTAAATAGTCCGAAGAAAAGAAGGAGTAAAATAAGTCTCCATCCATAGTTGTTTTGGGGATTCATCTTTTGTTTATTGTATTAAACATTATTATTGAGAGTGCTGCATTCTCATTATTCGCGAAATGCAGTGGAGGAATGTCTGATTGTGCCCAAACCGGGATTACGCCTATCAGGAGTATTCCGGTCAGTAAAAAGTTCTTGATTGTTTTCATTTGTTTATTTGTTTTATTGTTCTTTTTTATGTTTTACCCTTCGACAAGCTCAGGGTAACGTTCGTTTGTTGATGTTTAATATTTAACCATTAAAGCGCCATTATTACTTCTGTAAAGAGCCCCTGCCGGCAGTGCTGCCGCATCGTTGTTGTTACTATATACCGGAAGGTTTTCTATGATGACTATACCGTCAGCATTTTTGGTTACGGGTAGCCCTGTGACATATCCCAATACACCATTTTTGTCTGCAATAACAGTTCGTGTTGCGGTAAAAGTTTGGGTCTTGGCAAGTCCTGCCAAATCTGTAGTCGCAGCCACAGAACTTCCACCAGTTGGGGTCGTGTAAATTGCATTGATAGCACCGTTTAATGGGAGATTGCGTATCCGCATTGTCCCGGTTGCCAAATCTAAGGTTTCAGTAGGGTATTGAGCATTGAAAGAAAACATTCCTTGATCCGTAACTTTGAAGCCAAAAGGAGTTGCTCCACCGGCGGCTGAATGAGGAATAAATTCCAAAGCATTTCTACTGAAAGCATTGGGGGATGCATCTACCGAAAATACGAATGCTTGATCTCCTTCAATAGTTAATGAACTCCACGAGCCATACCCCAGGTTGCTTTTAAGGGCAAACCAAGGCTTTTTGCTACTGTCTGTATTGCTGATGTACTCTGTATAGATAGGACTACCGTTCATTGTTCCTGAAGTATCGTAAATGGACAATTGTCCGCCTGTTGCGTTTTTACCGATACTTACTTTTCCACTTTGATAGATGTCCTGTGTATTGCCGGTTGCGGGTGTATTTGTTGCTTGGTTAAACCAAGGCTCTTGTCCTGCTGTTCCTGCATTTAATCTTACCCATTTGGTTCCATCAAAATAGAAGTAGCCTTTCTCGGTTACATTTATAGTTTGTCCGTTAGGAGCTGTATCTCCTTCGGTTACATATACTAAAGCACCTATTTGGTTAGTGGTATAAGTTTTAGCTCTTAACTGGATTCCTGTCATTCTCGGAGCGATAATTCCGTCAAGCGAAGTCTTTTCGGTTGACTTTCCAGTCACGTCAAGTGTGGCTTGTGGATTATCAGTCCCTATACCGACTTGACTGAAAGACATCACACCTATCAAAAACAGAAATCCTGTTGTGATTTTTTTTATCATTGTTTTTTGTTGGTTATTTTTTTATATTAATTTTTAATTTCTTGTTGAAGAACAAAATATATCTATTAAGTTCTCATTTCTTTTTATTTTTTTATTTTCTTATTTTCTTATTTCCAAATTCTTATTATGTTATTCATTAAGGACAAGTAGTTGCCGCTGAATTAAATGCCCCTGTATCGGAAACGGTTACTCTCCAGCAATTTCCGTTAGGAGATTTCATTATTACACCACTTCCGACCTGCTCTATATAGACATCTCCCGACTGCACGTGAACTTTAGCTTTAGGTGTATTTTCACCGAATCCTACATCTCCATTGGCGGCTATTATCATGTTTGTCTGACTGCTCGTTACGAATTTGAGTGAGCTGTCCAATGTGGTTCCATCTCCATCGTAAGAGCCGCGAACTGAAGCCAGACTATAATTCCATACCGAATTGATATATCCGCCGAAATTATATTCCCCCATCAAATCGCCAACATTTAAATTTATAGGTGCTGCTTTTGTCCCTCTGGCAGAAAGAAAGAATAATCCCGGTGTGATTGAGGAACCGTATCCATAGAAATAAGCATCATTTCCTTGATTGGGACCTGCATTATCGGATTCTACAGTAAAAGGATTTGTGGTATCGCTGTTATTATAAGCATGGAACAAACCTGTGGGGTCATCAGTCATGACCCCTACTTTACCCATCTGGTAAATGTTTTGGGTATTTGCGGTAGCTGGAGCATTGGTATCTACATTATACCAAGAGTTATTACTCATACTTGATGGCGCAATGGTTTTTAATACCCCCGTGGCATCAGCTACAACAATTTTATCGGTAGCTGCGTTACCTGTGTAGGCTGCAGAGTTGATGTTTCTGATTTTTAATCCACCTTTACCTGCCGTTGCTTCTCCGCCTAAATCTAATAACTCGGTTGGTTTGGCATCTGCTTCCTCACCAACAATTCCAATGGCTGTGTGTGCATTTTTAAGAACTGTTACGGCGTTATTCCTATCCGTACCAAAAGAAGACAAACCTTTACCATTACCTATTTGGAATAAAGCGTCTGTTTCTACATAACCATAAGGATCATATTCTTTACCAGTTCTAATAGCATTATACATACCAATTACTGTTTCAGCCTTGGATGAAGCTGTTGTAACAAATCCCATTGCGATAGATGAATTACCACTTGCTGTTGTGTGGCTACCCATTGCGGTAGACATATCACTACTTGCTATTGTACCCTGCCCCATTGCGGTAGATATATCACCACTTGCTGTTGTGGTGCTACCCATTGCGGTAGATGTATTACCACTTGCTGTTGTTTGAAATCCTATTGCGGTAGATTGCCAGCCAGCAGCATTACTTTCATAACCCGAAGCAAATGCTGCCCGACCCGAAGCCGTCGCGCGCCAACCAAAAGATGCAGAGTTTTCGCCTACTGCCCCAATATGACCGCTGCCTCCACGTACTGCACCTGCTATATCAAGGGCTACGCCTGCAGTTGCTTCGTCTTTTCCAATGGCTACGCTACCCATTTGATAGATATTTTGGGTATTTGCGGTGGCTTCTGTATTGGTGTCTTGGTTAAACCAAGGTTCTTGTCCTGCTGCTCCTGCATTTAATTTTACCCATTTGGTTCCATCAAAATAATAGTACCCAATAGAGGTTACTTCTTCGGTTTGCCCCTCTGGGACAGGATCTCCTTCGGTTACAAATACCAATGCACCGGTTTGGTTAGTAGTATAGGTTTTTTCTCCTAATAGGGCTCCTGTTATTCTCGGAGCGCGGATTCCGTCAAGCACACTAGCTTCGGTTGGCTCTCCTACAACATCTAAAGTTACTTTTGGAGTTTGGGTATTAATCCCGACTTGTGAGAAAGCCAAAGCACCTATTGTTAATGCTACACTTGTTGCTATTCTTTTCATTATATTATTTTTTTACTCCTTATTAGGGTTTCTTTCGGTTTTTTCAACATTGGTTCAGCCTTGTTAGGTCTTGGAACCTTGATAACACTTCTCGTAATGACATTGCGAATACCCTATATTAAATTAATAAAGTTTATTGCGGTTTCCAGAAAGACCAGACTGTTCCGTTAAAAATTGCCAGCATTCCAGAATCGGTATCGTATGCCATCATGCCTGCTGCCGGTTGGGTAATTTTGTCTTGCGGACTGGCTATTCTTGGCAAAATCATCGCCTTGTCATCATCTTCCAAAACTAAAATCCCGTCGGTAGATGTTTCTACCCCAATTCCCGTTTTTGCCGTTAATTGCTCTACCTTATCAGTTCCCTGTATGCTTAAATCTACACTTCCTTCTGTTGAAGGGGTACCATCACCGCTAAGTGAAACCCAAGTCCCTCCGTCTTTCAGGTATTTCACGGTATTGTCCTCAGTATCGTAGATAATAGTTCCTTCTTCGGTAATCCCGCTTTTGTCCTCTACATAAGGGAGAATCAGTCCGCGTGGTTCTGTCTCTGCAAATTCCAGCGAAACTGAAGTATTGCTCACATCTTCTTTGCCAATGGCAACCTGTGCCTGAGAAGTCGCTGCCACCACTAAAATCAGTATGGTTGTTACTTTTTTCATCTTTATCACTTTTTTATTTATCAATGTTTTAATTATTATTTTTTTCCTTTTAATCCGAACTCGCAGAGTTTTTAAGTTTTTTATTTAAATACCTGTCAGGTTCTGAAAACCTGACAGGTGTTTAATAATATTTAGTACCCAACAATAGGACAACCTGGTGCACTCATACAATGCCAAGCTGGTGTGGTTTCACCTTCTTTGGTTGTGTACATTTTCAGACATTTATTGGTGGTATCGTAAACTAACATTCCCAGCTCGAATGCAGATGTCGGGATGCCTATCGGATCTCCTGTTACGTTGTCGAAACCTACTCTATTCACTACAAATCCTTTGGTTTTGGACTCTAATGCCAACCAACCGCCATTGCGAACCATAGGCCAACTGTCTCCTTTTATCCCCGCTCTGTTCAACGAAGTTATTCCTACTTTGGTTTCAAGTACTATTCCCGAAACAGCTGGGGGGGAGTAGCAGGCTCCACTTAGTTTTATGGTTACAATAGTTTCGTCGGTGGTGCCTCCGCAAATTGCGCTAACGGTATATTTAAACTCATAAGTTCCATCTGCTACATTTTCCGGATTCCAAGAACTTCCGACAAGTTGTTCTCCGCTTTGTGGAGATGAAATCTCTTCCCAAGTCCCCCATCCGTCATAATCCCCTGTGATATAATCGAATAGATTGACAATTCCTTCATTTTTATCGATTTCAACGGTTTCTCCCGTTCCGGCATTAGCTGTTGTGGTAATTCCATCTGATAGGTCGAAATCCAGCACAAAATCTATACAACTTTGTGCAGCGGTATAATATACCCGTGCGTGGTACACTCCTCTGTCTGTTGCATCGTTGAAAGGACTAAAAGGAAGCACCGTACCTGTAGCGATAACCGTAGGGTCATTATCTTTTGTCCACTCTACCTCAAGTCCCGGGAGGTTAGGTAAATCTACGCTCAGTTGCCCTTCTTCTCCGTCGCATAAATTAGGTACAATCACAGGTGCTCTATCCACCTGATTTACTTCTATTATTAAGTTTCTGATGTTTCCACAAAGGTCTCTTATCTCTACGGTATATTTACCCTCGGTTAATCCTGTGAATATAGGATTGTCTTCATTGTCCACATCATAGGGCACGCCATTACGAGAGGTAATGTGGTAAGTAAGGTTAGAACCTACAGCATCAATAATGAGATTGTAGGAATCTGATCCACAATACACAACATAATAGTCTTTTAGTTCAATTTTATCTCCTACAGTAAAAGTGTCTATTATTTCTATACAATTTGCCGTAGCAAGTGTACCGCTTGTGGCTATAATCCTGTACTCACCTTTATCAAGAGCGAGATTGCTATAAGTAAAGGTACTTGCGCCAGTACCAGAGGTTAAAGCAGTACCAGAATTTCCTAAAAGCGTACTATAAAAAGATCCATCGGGATTTATCTTTTGCAAATAGAAATATAATGTTCCCTTAGTATAATATAACCCTTGAGGATTACCAGCTCTTGGTAATTTTGTGTTATTCATTAGCTCAACCGAGATATCCGTAGTGGAACAATAGGGAGTAACAGTAGCGCCAAGGTCATAATCGAGCTCTACTACTTGGATGTTTCTATTGAACACTATATGGGGACACTCGGTATTACTTAGCGCAAACATATAGTCTCCTACGGGCAAGTCCGACATCTCCCAAAGCTCTCCTTCTGAATCAATAAGAGAAGAAGCATCATAAGGAAGTGCGCCATATTGTGCAACAAATTCGGCCGGAGCACTGGTAATAACCACTTTTGATAAAAGTTTATTCAAAAGAGGCACCACCTGAACACTTTGGACTTTCCCCGGGCTTTCTCCTTTACAATAATTTATTACCCTAACATCGTATCTTGGATTGTAAGTACTCGTACCGTGAGATACATAATTAAAAGACCGCGTTATTTTTCTTCCACAGTTTTCTATTTCTACGGTATAAAGTCCATCGGGAGGTAATGATTCCATCGTACCAAAATCCATCATACCGGGACGTCCGGATGGGAGAGTAAAAGAGTACGACCCGGTGGAGAAGTTATCGTTATGCTCCCATGGAGAAAATCCTGCGGGATATTCCGTAAAAGTAACTGTGGTAGGACCGGTAAAATCTATAAAACTAAGACTCGTTATCCTAAGCCCCCTTATCAATTCTCCACAAGCATTTTCTATAGTAAAATTAGATAGGACAAATGACGGTGCTACTATATGTGTTTTGGTAACTGTTTGCTCAAATCCTGGGCAAGCTGCTTGCACAGTAGCTTCAAAATTAAGTGTCGCACGATCTGCTCCTTCTTCAATAGTAAAAGGAATATTCACATGAGGGGTAGAATACCCCGCACTATTTCCTGCCCCCGGTTCTAAAGTATAGGTTTCGCTATAAGAAGCTCCACCGGAAACGTTGAGTGTAAGAGTAAGAGGAAAAAGTGCTGCATATCTTGGGTCTCTAAGCGGTACTGTTACTCCATCAACCGTAAATACAATATACAAATAACTGTCACTTAAAACATTACAACTCTCAAGTCCCGCCCCAATACTTAATTCTGGAGAAAAGCTAATTACCAATTGTTTAAAATTGAGGATATCTTTCACAAATACCTCTCCACAAGAAGATTGTACAGCTACACGGTAATCTCCATCGGGTAGGTTGGGAAACTTATTGGAAGCTTGCCAAGGTCTTATAACATTTCCCGCCATATCTCTTAGTTCATAAGAAACAGCGGCTCCAGGAGCCGTTATTTGCATTCCTGTATAAAGCTCGGTTCCGAGATCGGGACAACTGATGTAACGATCGGGAATAATATTATCCACCGTAAGCCTGTCATCGGCAATGGTTACAGGATCTAAAAACCGAGTGATTGTACCATCCATTATCTGTATTCGGTAGTCTCCATGACCCAATGAGGTAATGGGAATATCGAATGTAGCTCCCGTTGCCGGAACATTGGACACCACTCGTACAGGATTGGTAATATCAGGTTTCTTGTATATATAATATGAAAACGTGGACCCGACCGTTGCATTGTCAATTGTAATGTTTACCTCTCCATTACCTGAACAGGTTTCATTAGTAACTGAAAAGGTTGCTGTAAATTGTGAGAATACCATATAAGGTATTGTCATAAATAACAGTAGTAATTTCTTCATTCTTTGTTTTTTTTATCTATTAAACTAAACAGTTATTTTGCTGGGCGCAGTAACTGCACTATCTATATTTTAAATTATTATTTTTTAGTACCACATACAATAGTCATTATTTTATATTTCCTTCTCGTATCCCGTCAGCGTCGGCTTAGGTTCTACACTCGGCAAATCTAATGGCATCTATTTCTTGGTTGCTATTTTCGTACAACACGACCGACTATTTCCAAAATCAAAGAATATTTATTGTGTAATTAGGAATACTGAACAGTAACAAATCTTTTACAAAAACCCCAGTTAATGGTATAATCAGGATGTGGATGTGCAAAGAATTATTTCCATAATTGGGGTGCGCCTGTCCACTGTTTCTTTTTTCCGTTTATGAAGTCCTATATTTTGCCGATACCAATTTTAGAAATATGGGAAAGGAACTCGCTTATGAATGAGGCGGAGGTCTCTGAAAGTTTTGTGAAAGTGAAGTATAGGAATGCTTAAAACTTCTATAAAAATTAATTAGAGAAATACCTACCCAATGTACTTGGTTTGGAATAACACTTTCCGGTTTTATAAAAAAAGATTTGGAATTATATTGCACAGGTGCAAGTACTAATAAATCGAAGCCAGCTCCGGACAGAAATCTATCGCCCTGCTTATTGGGGATAAATTTATAGGGAGGCTTTTTACTTTTTACAACTAATACAGAAGAGGGGTTTTTTTGAGATATTTTTTTCTCTTTAATATGTTTCGGAGTGTCTTTTTTGGCTACTTTATTGGGTTTTGCAACAAATATTTGCTCTTTCCCTTTAATAATAGTACCTTCTGAAACGATAATAACAGAAGAATCCTGCCATTGTGAAGAATCTTCGGTTTTGGCATCTTCTGGTCTACACACAGCTTGCACCATTTGCAAAGTCAATACAAAAAACAAAAGTAGAAATCTTCCTACTCTATGGAAGGAGTTACTATTTTTTGTATTTTTGATATATATATGGTACATATTATTTTTAGTCCGTTTATTCTTAATGTATAATGTGTAAACTATGTTAAGCTTCTAAACTCTATTTTTAACTAACCAATTTAAACAGTAATGATAAAAAAAACACAAAAACCAAAATCAGAGATCAAATCCCTGAACGATTTTTGTGTTTAAATAAGAAATTAATGCAACATTCTTTTTCATCATCTGTATTTTTTATTATTCTTTTTCATCATTTGTGCTTTTCATCATTAATCTCTTTCCATCATTTGCGTATAATCATCTGTGTGTTTGTATGTGTGTTTCTCTCACATATATACTTGCAAGTATACACACATATACATTGTTAAAAAAATACTTTTTGTGATGTTTTACAGAAAAACTAACATTAAAATCCATCAAGGATAGCGTTATAGTCCACGATTAGAGGCAATATTATAAAATACATATCGCAACAGCTAATAACTTGTCATTAACATCTACAATTAATATATTTTTTTTAAATTTGTATTCACTTTTTTGTGATAAATTACAGAATTTATAATACCTTCAATTTTATGAGGTTATATCTATTATAATGCGGTTTTTTTTTAAACCAACCTATATATTATAATAAAAATAATCTTAAAATTTTACACAGAATACTAAATACATGATTACCTTTTTATAAGGGATTTTTTATATTAATTTATATTCACCATAAACCTTAAAAATGATAAATAAAAAACCATTCTACTTTATTTCGATTTTTTTACTAACCTTATTATCCATTTCGTCGTTTAAATCACAAACTCGAGAATCCATAGAAGATGAATTATATAATGCCGTGGAATTGTCTTCACAAGATGTTTCCAAAGCCATAGATATGTTTACCAGAATATTAGAGGAATCGGAAAAAATAAAATTTGATGAAGGAGTTCTAAAATGCAAAGGATCTTTGGCTATTTTATATTTTAGTAGTGGCGAATATGAAAAAGCCATCAACATAAGTAGCGATGTAGAAACTTTGGCAAGGAAGCTAAATGATTTCAGCAGCCTTACAGGAATATACAGAACCGTAAGTGCCTCTTATTCCATACTAGGCCTAAGCGACCAAGCTATACAAAACCTTAATAAAGCGGAAAATTATGCAAAATATATTAAGGACATAGATATTCGCCACTACAGATTGGCATTGATTTACGATAGCTACTCGGCATCTATAAAAGATAAAAATGGTAATCCAGATGAAATTTTCTCTTATATCCACCGAGCTTTAAACGAGCTAAACAAAATCTCCGATGAAGGGCAAAGAAGCGATATTCTGAATGCTAAATATAATGTGATAGGAATACAATATATAAAATTAGGAAATTTCTATTTCGAAAACTTTAATCAAAATGAAAAAGCAGAAAGTTATTACAATAAGGCTTTGCTCCTATATCAAAATCCTAAATATAGGATAGAGCCAGGTAATCAACTCATATTGCTTTCTCGTTTGTCTATGTTTTATTTAGAAGTAGAAAATTACAACAATTCCATAAAGTATGGGCTAGAAGGATTAGAGCTCACCAATGAGGCCGATTACCCACAAATCCGGAAGGACATTTATAATGCTCTATTCAAAGCTTATTTACAAATAGATGAAAAAGATAAATCCAAACACTACGCAGATCTTTATACTCAACTGGATGATAGTTTGAAAAAAGCAGATCGGGAGAGTATCAATTCTTCTGTCAATAAAATTATTTCCAACAAAGAAGTAATTACAGAAAAATATATGGATAGCGTTCTACTAATTGGGGGAATTTCGGTTGTATTAATTGCATTTATCGCCTATTTACTTTGGAGAAAAAAAGAAAAAAATCTCCACAAAAGATATGAAATTTTAATAGACTCTCTCTCTTCAAACAAACCTATAGAAACGCAAGAAATAATCCCAAGTGAAAAAATAGTAGTAAAAGAAGCCCAAAACAAAGATACAAAAGAGCCCTCCGTAAATATTTCCACTGAAACCGTGGAAACACTCTTGGCGGGATTGGACAAATTTGAAAAAGCTAACCGCTTTACCAAAAAAGAAGTCAACTTAGGATACTTGGTCAATTATTTGGGTACAAACACAAAATACTTACACGAGATATTAAAATCCTTTAAAGGAAAAAGCTTCAGCCAATATATTAACGATTTACGAATAGAATACATTATACAATTACTTTACGAGAACCCCAAATACAGAAGCTACAAAATAAGCACTCTCGCCGATGAATGCGGATTTTCTTCACGAGAAATTTTCACCATTGCCTTCAAGAAAAAAACAGGAATTTCTCCCTCTTTTTTCATTAAAAATATATCAAAAAACAACTCCAACTAAACACCACCCCAGAAAAGTATTAAAATCTTTAAAAATATTCTTTAAAGAAAACCTTCTTTTTAAAGTATATTTCTACTATTAAAAACTTATGTTACAAATCTTATTTTAACTTACATCAATAGATTTTATTTATTAATAATATCTTTTATAATAGATTTAATAGAATATCTTTGCGTAAGAAAATTATGAAATAAATTTTAACATTCAACCTTTAAAAAATTAAAAGAACTATGTCATTAGTAGGAAAAAGATTTCCAAATGTAACCATCGACGCTATGAGCGAAATGGGTGATGATTTAAAAATTAACATCTACGAAGAAGCTGTAACCAACCAAAGCAAAGTTTTGCTTTTCTGGTATCCAAAAGATTTTACTTTTGTATGCCCCACCGAGCTTCATGCCTTTCAAGAAGCATTAGGTGAATTCGAAAAAAGAAACACCAAAGTAATCGGCGCTTCTTGCGACACCAACGAAGTGCATTTTGCTTGGCTAAACACCCCCAAAGACAACGGAGGAATTGAAGGTATAACCTACCCTATTTTGGCGGATACCCACAGACATTTATCTTCCATTTTAGGTATTTTAGATCAAGATATCGATTTCAATGAAGAAACAGGAGAGGAAATTTTTAGCGGTTCCAATGTTGCTTACCGCGCCACTTACCTTATAGACGAAGAAGGAAAAATTTTCCACGAAAGTGTAAACGATATGCCATTGGGAAGAAATGTGCAAGAATTCCTAAGATTAATCGATGCTTACACTCACGTTCAAAAACACGGAGAAGTTTGCCCCGCCAATTGGGAAGAAGGCAAAGAAGCTATGCATGCCGACAGAGAAAGTGTAGCTGCCTATTTAAGCACAAAATAAAACTCCATCATAAAAAATCATGTGGCAACATTTACTGCCACATGATTTTAACTCTAAAATAAATACAAAATGTTTTTAGAATTAAAAGAAGACAATTTACAAGAACTTTTGCAACAAAACCCAAAAGCCGTAGTTCAGTACGGAGCTTCATGGTGTGGAAATTGCCGAATTATGAAACCTAAATTTAAAAAATTGGCAAGCGAAAACGATGAAATTCCATTCTATTATGTAGATGCTGAAAAATTACCCGAATCCAGAAAATTGGCTACTGTGAACAATTTGCCCACTTTTGCCACCTTCAGCGATGGAAAACTCATCAATCAAGTGCAAACCAACAAAGCAGATAGCCTTGTGGAATTGTTTAACGAGATAAAAAATTAAAAATGAAATTACCCATCATCAGGCAATTGTACCAAAACCACAGCGCCGAACATTTGGAAAAAGCCCTAAGTGTTTTGGAAAACTTTTCGGAATTCCGAGGAATTACCGAAGAAGATTTAAATGTTGCCGGAGAATTAATTACCAATATTTGTGGAGCTTTAGAAGTTCATCATGAGGTAAATTCCGGAAAATCGGAAAAAGATGCTTTAAATGGTTTTGCTCAAAAAGTAATGGGAAGTATCGACAGATAATCCCAAAAAGATAAAAATGAAAATCCGCTCTCAATTGAAAGCGGATTTTTTATGCTTATTTTAAGAATGCAAAACCAAAATATAAAGAACTCCCGATTTATTTTAGATTAAACTTAGGCTATTTAACCTATTTTTAACACACTGCTACTTTATTTTAACCCCCTCTATTTTCTGTTTCTATAAGGATATTTGTACTTTTACATTTAATTATACACCATGAAAAGAATTAAAACCCTATCCGAAAAGAAGACCATCGCCCTGATTGCTCACGACAATAAAAAGGTAGATTTGGTGGAATGGGTAAAAAAACACGAAGAAAAACTACGTAAACATAATCTTATTGCCACCGGAACCACCGGAAAACTTGTGGAAGAATATCTACAGGTAAATGTAAAAAGAATGATGAGTGGCCCTTTAGGAGGCGATCAACAATTGGGCGCGCTGATTGCCGAACAAAAAATAGATATTGTTATTTTCTTTTGCGATCCTATGGAAGCTCTGCCCCACGACAGCGATGTAAAAGCTTTTTTAAGAGTTTGCATTGTGTGGAATACGCCTATTGCACTGGATGCTTCCACCGCAGATTTTATTCTTTCTTCTCCTTTTATGAACAGCCAGTATCAAGCAGAAATCCCCGATTACGAAAACTATCTGAATAGAAAAATAGAGGAATAATCTTTTATAAAAACGCTACTTTTCCGGTAATTTACCACCATTGCAGAAAACATCTTTAAAGTTCCTCTTTCAAAAATTTTCCGGTAAGGCTTTTTTTGCTTTTTACAATTTCTTCGGGTGTACCTTCGGCGACAATTCTTCCACCTTCTTTTCCGCCTTCGGGACCTAAATCGATAATATAATCGGCTACTTTTATTACTTCCATATTATGCTCGATAATAATGAAGGAATTCCCCATATTTATTAATTGTTGAATAGCATCCAACAAAACTTTCACATCCTCGAAATGCAAACCTGTAGTGGGTTCGTCCAAAATATACAAAGTATTTCCTGTTTGTCTTTTGGCAAGTTCGGTGGCAAGTTTTATTCTTTGTGCTTCTCCTCCCGAAAGTGTGGTAGATTGCTGCCCCAAAGTGATATAACCCAATCCCACATCTTGAAGGGTTTTTATTTTATCGTAAATTTTAGGAATAGGCTGAAAAAAATCTACCGCTTCATTTACCGTCATTTCCAACACATCGGAAATAGATTTTCCTTTGTAGCGAACTTCCAATGTTTCTCGGTTAAATCGCTTTCCTTGGCAGGTTTCGCAATGCACATAAACATCGGGCAGAAAATGCATTTCAATCATTTTCAATCCCGCTCCTTGGCAGGTTTCGCAGCGGCCACCTTTTACATTGAAAGAAAATCTCCCCGGTTTATAACCTCTGATTTTAGATTCGGGTAATTCCGAAAAAAGTTTTCGTATTTCGGTAAAAACGCCTGTATAAGTAGCCGGATTCGATCGTGGCGTTCTTCCAATCGGCGATTGATCTACATCTACAATTTTATCTATATTCTCAATTCCTTCAATGCTTTTGTAAGGCAAAGGTTCCTGAATACTTTTGTAAAAGTGTTTGTTTAAAATCGGGTAAAGAGTTCCATTAATCAAAGAAGATTTTCCACTTCCGGAAACTCCTGTAACAACCACCAATTCGCCCAAAGGGATTTTTAAAGTTACATTTTTCAGGTTATGCCCACTGGCTTTATTTAGTGTAATCCATTTACCGCTTCCGGATCTTCTCTTTTTGGGAATTTCTATTTTACGTTTTCCGTTTATATAATCGGCGGTAAGCGTTTTTGCATCCATCAATTCTTTGGGAGTTCCCCGCCATAAAACCTCTCCTCCATGTTTTCCTGCGCGCGGACCTATATCCAATACATAATCTGCCTGCAAAATCATTTCTTTGTCGTGCTCCACCACCAAAACCGAATTTCCCAAATCTCTCAAATTCTTCAAAGAATGAATCAATCGTTCATTATCTCTTTGGTGTAAACCTATGGAAGGTTCGTCCAAAATATAAAGCACATTTACCAGTTGCGAGCCAATTTGAGTAGCCAGACGAATTCGCTGAGATTCTCCTCCGGAAAGGGTTTTAGTAGCTCGATTTAAATTTAAATAACCCAAACCGACATCAAGTAAAAATCCCAATCGACTTCGGATTTCTTTTAAAATTTCGTATGCAATAATTTTGTTTTTCTCGGAAAAATAATCGCTTAAATGCAACAACCAATCATCGAGTTCCGTAAGGGAAAGTTCGCTTACTTCAGCAATGTTTTTATTGGCTATTTGAAACTGAAGACTTTCGGGCTGAAGACGCGCACCATGACAATCGGGACAAATTTCTTCGGTGGTAAAATGTCTTTCTATTAATTTGGCGCTATAACTATCGTTTTCTTCCAATATTTGTTGGAGATAAGAAATAAGCCCCTCGAAGTTGATGTTTACTTTTTGAGAAATTCCGGCGTGTTTTAACTTTTTGTCTATTTCCTTATAACATCCATTGTAAATATAATCAATGGCTTCTTTCGGAATCCTGTTAAAAGGTGTATTTAAATCCGCATCGTACAAATCCAAAATATGGCGAATCTGGGTTTGCAGCCACTTGGTATTATGCAAATCTTCCAAAGGAAGTAAAGCTCCTTGGGCAATTGATTTTTTAGAATCTTCCACAAAATAATCGGAATTCAATCTTTTAATGATTCCCAATCCTTTACATGTTGGGCAGCTTCCTTTGGGCGAATTGAACGAAAAAGTATTGGGTTCAGGCAGCGGAATAGATTCTCCGGTTAAAGGATCCATTAAATCCTTACTGAAATAGCGAATATCTTCTTTGCCGTATTTTTGAACCATTACAATGCCCTCGCCCAGTTGCAAAGCGGTTGAAAGCGAGCGTGCAAATCTTTCTTCCGATGCTGCTTCTCCTATTATTAACCGATCGACAACAATTTCTATATCGTGGGTTTTATAACGATCTAATTTCAGATTGGGTTCCAGTTCTATCAATTCTCCATCTACCCGAACTTGCATATATCCTTTTCGGGAATATTGAGTAAAAAGCTCACGATAATGACCTTTACGCGACCGAACAACCGGTGCTAAAAGCAATATTTTTTCTCCGGCAAAATCCTCGCGGATGATTTCCAAAATCTGTTCTTCGGAATAACCCACCATTTTCTTTCCCGATTCTAAAGAATAAGCATCGGAAACGCGTGCATACAACAGCCTTAAAAAACCATATAATTCTGTTACTGTTCCCACGGTGGAACGCGGATTTTTAGAAGTTGTCTTTTGTTCAATAGCAATTACGGGAGATAAACCTTCAATTTTATCCACATCGGGACGCTCCAAGCCACCCAAAAACTGACGCGCATAAGCCGAAAAAGTTTCAATATAACGGCGCTGTCCTTCTGCAAAAATAGTATCGAAAGCCAAGGAAGATTTTCCACTTCCCGAAAGTCCTGTAATAACGACCAACTCGTTTCTTGGGATTTCTACATCTATGTTTTTCAGGTTGTGCTCTCGCGCACCGTAAACCTCTATAAAATCTGTATTTGCCATAGGAGTGCAAAGATAGTGAGGATTTTATAATTTTTAAACCATCTAAAACAAATACATTTTAAATTATTATATAAAAGTGTAACCTTTCCTTAACCTTTTGCGTATATATAAGCACAGCTTAAATTTTACCTTTTAACAATATATGAGACAGCTTAAAATTACGAAGCAGGTAACCAACAGAGAAACTGCTTCCCTCGACAAGTATCTTCAAGAAATAGGAAAAGTAGATTTAATTACCGCAGACGAAGAAGTAGAATTAGCACAAAGAATCCATGCCGGAGATAAAGTTGCTTTGGAAAAACTCATCAAAGCCAACCTCCGATTTGTGGTTTCTGTATCTAAACAATATCAAAACCAAGGTCTTTCCCTTCCCGATTTAATTAACGAAGGAAATCTCGGTTTGATGAAAGCCGCTAAAAGATACGACGAAACTCGTGGTTTTAAATTTATTTCTTATGCCGTTTGGTGGATTCGCCAATCGATTTTACAAGCATTGGCAGAACAATCCAGAATTGTACGACTTCCTTTAAACAAAATCGGTTCCATCAATAAAATAAATAAAGCTTACGCCCATTTAGAGCAACAAAATGAGCGACCACCTTCCCCAGAAGAATTGGCAGAAGTTTTGGATATGAGTGTTGCCGATGTAAAACAATCTTTAAAAAATTCTGGTCGTCATCTTTCCATGGATGCACCATTAGTAGAAGGAGAAGACTCCAATTTATACGATGTTTTGCGTTCGGGAGAATCTCCATCGCCCGACAAAGCTTTGATGTTGGAATCTTTACAAATCGAAATCGAAAGAGCCTTAAATACCCTTACTCCGCGTGAAGCCGATTTGGTAAGATTGTATTTCGGGCTAAACGGAAATCATCCGATGACGTTGGAAGAAATAGGTGAAACTTTTGATCTTACCCGAGAAAGAGTTCGCCAGATTAAGGAAAAAGCCATCAAAAGATTGAAGCACAACAGCAGAAGTAAAATTTTAAAATCTTACTTAGGAAGATAAACTTCGATAAAAAAATGATGGATTTCTAAAAACATATTTGGAGCAAAGTGCAAGCAACACTTTGCTCTTTTTTATATAAACTTCACACTCCATGAAAAATAAACTTATTGCACCTTCCATTTTATCTGCCGACTTTGGCAACCTGCAAAGAGATTTCGAAATGATCAATTCCAGCGAAGCCGATTGGTTTCATGTGGATGTAATGGATGGTCGTTTTGTTCCCAATATTTCATTTGGATTTCCGGTTTTAAAAGCCGTAAAAAAACACGCAAAAAAATTTATCGATGTACATTTGATGATTGTAGAACCCGAAAAATATGTAGAAGAATTTATCCGCCAAGGTGCGGATTTGATCTCTGTACATTTTGAGGCGACCACACACCTCCATCGGACAATTCAACAAATAAAAAATAACGGAGCAAAAGCGGGAGTGGTTTTAAATCCAGCTACTCCTGTTTCTTTTTTAGAGGATATTATTTCCGATGTAGATCTTGTTTTATTAATGAGCGTAAATCCGGGATTCGGAGGACAAAAATTTATAGAAAACACCTATAAAAAAATAACGCAAACTCGGGAATTAATTGAGAAACACAATTCCGATGTGTTGATAGAAATAGATGGAGGCGTAAATCTTCAAAACGCTTCCCGATTATTTGAAGCCGGCGCCGATGTTTTAGTAGCAGGAAATGCAGTATTCAGCGCTGAAAATCCCACAGAAACCATTCAAAAATTAAAAAGCTAATCGAATATTAACCCCTTTTAAATTTTTTAAAATTCATTAATTTTGTCAGAATCAAATATAGATATGAGTAAAAGTATTTCAGAATTAAAAACACTTGCCACCCAAATTCGCCGCGACATCGTGCGTATGGTTCATGCTGTAAATAGTGGACATCCCGGAGGTTCATTGGGAACTACAGAATTTTTCACTGCTTTATACGGAAAAGTAATGAACTACAATTTGCCTTTTACGATGGAAGGTAAAAACGAAGATTTGTTTTTTCTTTCCAACGGACATATTTCTCCGGTTTGGTACAGCACTTTAGCACGTTTTGTTTTTTTTCCGGTGGAGGAATTAAACACCTTTAGAAAAATAAATTCCCGATTGCAAGGACATCCCACCACACACGAAGGTTTACCGGGAATTCGCGTAGCTTCCGGTTCTTTGGGACAAGGTTTGTCTGTGGCTATTGGCGCTGCATTGGGCAAAAAATTGGACAAAGATCCTTCCACTGTTTTTGTAATGCAGGGAGATGGCGAATTACAAGAAGGGCAAAACTGGGAAGCTTATATGTTTGCAGCAGCAAAAAAAGTGGACAATTTGATTGTAACTATCGATTACAACGGACGGCAGATTGATGGCGACACCGATGATATTTTAAGTTTAGGAAATTTACATTCCAAGCTGGAATCTTTCGGATGGATTGTTTTACAAGAAAAGAACGGAAACGATTTAGAAGCTGTTATCGGAATTTTGGAACATTCAAAAGGAGAATTAGGAAAAGAAAAACCCGTAGCCATTTTACTTCATACAGAAATGGGCGCCGGAGTGGATTTTATGGAAGGCAGTAATGCGTGGCACGGAAAAGCGCCTAACGATGAGCAATTAGAAAGAGCTTTAGCGCAATTGGAAATGGACGAAACAGCCGACTATTAATTATTGAAATACGAAATAATGAAATATACTTATACAGAAAAAAAAGATACACGTTCGGGATTTGGTGCAGGTTTAGCCGAATTAGCCGATAAAAATCCCAATGTAGTTGTCCTCTGCGCCGACTTGATAGGTTCTTTAAAAATGGAAAAGTTCATTGAAAAAGCACCAGAAAGATTTTTCCAAGTAGGAATTGCCGAAGCCAACATGATGGGAATTGCTGCGGGATTAACCATTAATGGAAAAATTCCTTTTACGGGAACTTTCGCCAACTTTTCTACCTCACGAGTCTATGACCAGGTGCGACAATCTATTGCATATTCCGGGAAAAATGTAAAAATATGTGCTTCGCATGCAGGACTAACTTTAGGCGAAGACGGCGCAACTCACCAAACTTTAGAAGATATAGGTTTAATGAAAATGCTTCCGGGAATGGTGGTCATCAACCCGTGCGATTACAACCAAACCAAAGCTGCCACTATTGCAATTGCCGATTATGAAGGTCCTGTTTATCTAAGATTCGGAAGACCCAAAGTTCCTGTATTTTTACCCGAAGAAACTCCTTTTGAAATAGGAAAAGGAATTCTGCTTCAAGAAGGAAAAGATGTAACTATTGTTGCCACAGGACACCTTGTTTGGGAATCTTTGGTTGCCGCCGATGAATTGGAAAAAGAAGGAATTTCTTGCGAAGTTATCAATATCCATACAATAAAACCTTTGGATGATGAAATTATTTTAAATTCGGTAAAGAAAACCGGAAAAATCGTTACTGCCGAAGAACACAATTATTTGGGAGGTTTGGGCGAAAGTGTTGCCGGAATGTTAGCGCGAAAACACCCTACACCACAAGAATTTGTTGCCGTAAACGATACTTTTGGAGAATCGGGAACACCTGCCGAGCTAATGAAAAAATATGGTATCGATGCGCAAGCGGTAAAAGATGCAGTAAAAAGACTACTCGAAAGATAAATATTTACTCAAATGAAGATACAAAAAAAGCTTTTGAAATGTTCAAAAGCTTTTTTGTTTTTAAATTTTGTTCCTTAAATAATCGCTTTGATTAATCGGTTGGAATCGCTAAAATGTTCTTCCATAGAAATCATACTTTCGGTGCGCATAACTCCGTCGATATCGTCGATTTGATAAATAATATTCTTGGCATCTTCGGTGTCTCTGGCTTTCACTTTTACGAAAATATTGTATTTTCCGGAAGTTACACTCGCTTCTATTACATTGGGAATTGCTTTCAGTTCTTTTAAAACGGTAGCAATTCTATCGGATTTAGTAAGGAGAATTCCTATAAACGCGATAAAATTGTAATCCATTTTAGTGTAATCGATGTTTAATGAAGATCCTAATATAATTCCTGCGTCTTCCATTTTTTTCACCCTCACATGAATGGTTCCGGCAGAGACGTTCATTAACTTCGCAATTTCGGTGAAGGGCATTCTGGTGTTGGCAACGAGATACCCGAGGATTTTGTTGTCTATTTCATCTAATTGATAGTGCATACTTTTGTTTTTTTTGTTTAAGATTCTTAGTTTAAAATTAGTTTCCACGCAAATTTACAAAAATACATTCTAAAAAAAAATAATTAATATACTTTTAAAATTTATTATTAAATTTTAAGAAACATATAACATAATAAAAATTTGCTCGATTTATTTAATAGAATCTTCTTTTGAAATAGAACTTTGATTATTTATTTTTTCTTTTTCATTTTCTTCTTTCTTTTTCTTTTTACCAAAAAGATCTCCGAAACTATTAAAACTACGGGAATACACCACCCCAACTCCATAACTTTGGTTTTCGTTGGCATTGGAACCCACCACCAAACCTATATTGGCAGGTTTAGAATAAGCACGAAGAATTAAACTTCCGTCGTTTTGGCTGGAAACATCGTATTCTATCTGTCCTTCTCCTGAAAGATAATTGTTCTGAGCGTCCAAACTCGTTGCCAAAGGAATCCCAATTCCTGTTTTAATTTTAATTCTTGGTGAAACGCTCAAGTTTAAACTGGTATTGGCTCTATCGGCAGTATTTGCAGCCTGATCTCCCTGAATATAATCCAAATCAATTTGGAAATCATTACTAATGGTATTAAACACAGCTGCCAGATTTTTGAATAATACACTATATCCGGTAGAAAGTGCTGTATTTTCAAAATTAATATCAGCCATAGAAGTAGAGGTATTAAAGCTATTCATAACCAAAATAGAGCCTATTTGTTTTACTTTCTCGTCCTCTGTATTTACTTTGACAGCTAAAGCCTCTCGAATTTGGCTGGAAGCTTCGGGAATTTTAATCTCCATCACTGGATTGATATTTTGCATTTTACCTTGAATAGCAATCTGAAGTTGAACCTGTGTGGGTTGCAACCTTCCCACGCCCAAATATTCTCCAATATTAGAAACCACACGATAATAGTCGGCAACAATGTCCAAGTCCGGATTCATCACATCGCCGTCCCAAGCAATGTTACTTCCTTTTTCAATTTGGAATGTTCTCTCTAAAATCGCTTTGGATATAAATGTACCACTACCTACACGATATTCTCCGTTCATGGTCATTACTCCTGCACGGTTCATATTAAATTGTAAATCTTTGGCGGTTCCCTGCACACTTATATCTCCCAAATCATCACCCACCAAAACATTTACTGTGGAATTTTCGTCCACATCCAAACTTAAACTTACATTCATATTAAGTCCTGTATTTTCTTTTTGGGCAACGGAAATCTCTCCGGTATTTTCATCAACTTCTAAAAATCTTAACATTTTAAATTCCTCTACCGAAGAAGTGGTATTGGTATTTAATGTAAATTCACTTCCTCCCAAAACTTGGGCATCTGCATCGATACTCAATTCTTCAACCGGTCCGGAAACGTAAATATCGCCTTGTGCAGTTACTCTTCCCCAAAAAGTATCCAAATCTTTTTGAGTGGTATTTAGCAATAGCAAATCATCGGCCCGAACCAGTAAGTTGAGTCCTATATTAGATAAATCTTGAAACTGAATGGCTCCGGAAATACTCCCTTTAGAATTTCTTCGACCATCGTTTACCACCAAATTGTTCAACATGACCAAACCTTTGGAGATTGGAATTTCGGCATTTTTGAAATTGTAATCTACTCCATTGAAGTTGAATTTAAATCCAAAATCCTCCATAGAAAGTGCTCCCGAATAATCAATATTGTCCAGCGGACCTTTAATTTCTATATTTCCTGTAGCTTTTCCTCGGAAATTACTGAATATTTCTTCTACAAAACTTCCTGCAAAAGCCACATCGAAATCATTGAATTCGGTGTTTAAATCCAAAGTGGGCGAAGGTGTATTGTTGTCTATTGTACCGCTAAGTTGTAAAATATTATCGCCAAAAATCTTTTGAGAATTGAGAATGGCGCTCACATCAAAAACATTGGCACGATCGCTATTTTCCGCTATTAATTTTAAATTGCCCACTTCTTCGCCATTCATTTTAATATCGTCTATACGGACGTCTACAATCGGCTGAAGAATTTCCTGATTCATTACTATTTCAGCGGTTCCATTGGCTACACCCTCCAAATCGGGCATATTATCTCCGGAGAAAAATGCTCTTAATTTTTCAAGTTGTAATTTCTCCAAGCTTATTTTTGCATCGAAATCGGTAGAGCTTTTAAAATCGCCTTCAATGGAAACACTGCTTTCTTCGGAATAAAACCTTAAATCGTGGATATTTAAATCGCTTTCTTTTTTGTGATAAATAATAGTTCCCGCCATTGGATTTGAAGTATCCACAGCCCATATATCGTCTTTCACTTTTATAGTAGTTGGCTCGAATTGAAATACCAAATCTTCATTTTCGTCGGTACTTTGGTTAAAATTAATTGCGTATTCATTTTCTTCCACATCTTCTTCTTGCAGGGCGTTTGCTGTTTTAAAAGTGGTAGTAATATGCAATTTATCGGACTGTTTGTTTCCCACCACAAACAAATCTTTAATATCTGTATTCGAAAGCGTTATCTGCTCCGTGCGCAACTCTATCTGCTGGAAAGGCAAAGCTGTATTTATCCTTAAATCTAAATTTTTTGCTTCAATACTATCCACCACTTGCGGCGCTTCGGGCAAAGTATATTCGGGATTTATTTGCGCCAAAAGCTTGTCTTCTTCACTAAATTTTTGTTTTTGAGTTTGAAGATAAAATAGCTGATCGGCATTTACATTTAAAACCAAATCGTTTGTATTTCCCACATACGAACCTTTTACATGCCCGTCATTAGGAATTCTAACTTCCGGAAGGAAATAGCTGATAAGATTTTGATGAACATTAAATTCAAAATCGAAATTCTGTCCGCTGTAAATTTTTGGTGGATGATAACCCGCCAATATATTTTGTAAACCGCTGATTACCATTTCGCCTAAATCGCTCAGATTATATTTTCCTGCCAAACTGCCTTCTACCACGCCGGGCGCATCTACATTGATAATTCTATTTCTGTTTTCTAAATAACTTTTAAGCGAGCCTGTCGGCAAATCGAAATTTTGGTCAGCGGAAGCGAGCTTTACGTTCTCCATATTTACATCCAAATCCAAATCGTTTAAATCCGTCATCGCGAATTTTCCATCGATTATTCCGCTAAGATATGCATCAGAAGAGGCTGTATATCCAAAATAATTTAAATTCATACTTTGAATATCCAATTTAGCATCTGCCATTATTCGCGAAGTGCTAAAATCTACCAAACCTTCCATTTTCGCCATTAATTGGAAATCTTCGGAATCTATAATTCCATCGAATTTTTTCTGATTCAAACTTCCATCCACCAAAATATTATGAATGGATTTCCCCATAATTTCCAACTCATCGATTTGGGATTTCGTGGTGAGCGATAAAGTATTTAAATCGAAACCTTGTCCCTGCACCTGAATTTGCCCACTCAACAATCCCACTACTTTATTTTCTGTAAAAGCTGTGGTATTTAAATCCTTTACATAAGCATCTGCCACATAATGAGGATCGGAAGAACTGATTTCCGTTAAGGTAAAAGAATGAATATCTGCCTGGCCTATGGTAGTAAGCAATTTACCTTGCGCCTCCACTTTTTGGGGATTAACGGACGCATTTCCATCGAATTTTATACGTTGGAAAACATCGGCAAAATCTCCCATTTTATCCGAAATAAAATGAGGAAATAAGTCCCGCAATTCTTTATAGGTAAAATCGGTAGAAAGTTGATGGGTGGTAATTGAAAATTGCGGTTCTAAAATATGCTGAATTTTAGCTTCCGGAGTATATAAATGAACTTCCGGAGAGCCTGCCATAAAGCTTTTAAGCGTAAAATCATTTAATGGTCCCTGCATATTTCCGGAAACATCAATCCCCGAATGATTGTCCCAATCGGTTACAAAATAACTAATATCGTATCCGCTAACCACACTTCCTTTGCGGATATTCATGTCCCAAAACACTTTGTTGGAAAAATCTGACCAGCCGGTTTCTGTATCTAAACGAAAAACCAAATCTCCCATCAATAAGGAACGATCAGTATTCATGGTGAGATTTCCCAATCTTAAAATTCGAGGGCTGAGGTAAAAATCTGTGGAGAAAGTTTCCACATTGTGGGTTTTTCCCCATCTTTTGGTTTTAAATGTGAAATTATTAATCCGAGCAGAAATATTTGGTCCATTTACAGCCAGCCGAGGTGCATTTAAATAAACATCTTCTGCATCCATCCAATGCCCTTCTTCTCCGGGAATATTTTGATTGACGATGGAAACTTTGCCGTTTTCAATCCGAATTCTTGCATCCAAATGAAAGGCCGGCTTATTGGGATCCCGAGGTTTACCATCATCAAATTTATCTATAAATCTTATAAAATTGCTAATGGAATCGCCTTTATAAGTAACAACTTGTACATCGGGATTCACCAAAGTCATTCCCTGAAAATGGAGATCATTGGTGCTTTTTAATAACGAAAACCAATCGGATTCTGCATGCAATTCTTTGGCTGTAATCAAGTCATTTCCACGCTCGTCTTTCACTTTAAGACCGCTGATGGTTACATCTCCGAAAATATTAAGTGAAACCTGTTCTTTAGAAATATCGATTCCCAAATCTTTGTTCAAAGTAACCAAAGCCTTTGTAGCAACATAATCCTTAACAGCGGGCGAATTAATGGCAATTAAAAATAACAATATCAACCCCAATCCAATATAAAAAAGGTAAAGCAAAAGTTTTGCCCACCAACTATAATGAGAAGCATCTTTAATCGCCTGCTCTCCCACTTCCTTTGCCAGCTTTTCGGCGTCGCTTACTTTGTCGGAGATTTTTTCTGCAACTTTATCTACCGCTTCTTCAACGCGTTTCTCTATGGATTTGTCGCTTTTATCTTTATTATTCTTTAAATTTGCCATGTATGAAGAACTCGATTATTTTAGGGATTGAATCCTCTTGTGATGATACTTCTGCTGCCGTTATCCGTGGAAACCATATTTTATCCAACGTAACAGCAGCCCAAAAAGTACATTTAGAGTATGGCGGTGTAGTTCCCGAATTGGCATCTCGCGCTCACCAACAAAACATACTTCCTGTTGTGCATCAAGCACTCGCTAAAGCAAAGATACAACAAAATGAACTTCAAGCAATAGGTTTTACTCGCGGACCCGGATTGTTGGGATCGCTGTTGGTAGGAACTTCTTTTGCCAAGTCTTTGGCTATGGCACTTGACATTCCGCTTATTGAAGTAAATCACCTGCAAGCCCATATTTTGGCTCATTTTATAAAAGATGCCAATCCTTCGCCTCCGAAGTTTCCCTTTTTATGCCTTACTGTAAGTGGCGGGCACACACTTATCGTTTTGGTAAAAGATTATTTTGACATTGAAATTTTAGGAAAAACATTAGACGATGCTGCCGGAGAAGCTTTTGATAAAATCGGTAAAATTCTGGGGCTCGATTATCCGGGAGGTCCTATTTTGGATAAATTGGCACAGCAAGGAGATGCCGGTAGATTTGAGTTTAGCAAACCTAAATTAAAAAATTACGATTATTCCTTTAGCGGTGTAAAAACTTCTGTGCTGTATTTTATTCAAAAAGAAGTGAAAAAGAATCCTCAATTTATTGAAGAAAATCTGAACGATCTTTGTGCTTCTGTGCAAAAAAATATTGTAGAAATTCTTTTACAAAAATTGAAAAAGGTAGCTAAAGATTATCAAATCAATGAAATTGCTATTGCCGGCGGAGTTTCTGCCAACTCCGAATTGAGAAATTCTTTAAAGAAAATGTCCAAAGAAAATCATTGGAATTATTACATTCCCAAATTTGAATACACCACTGATAATGCCGCAATGATTGCCATGGTAGCCGAACTTAAATACGAAAAAGGAGACTTTTCCGATTTGGACATCAACGCAACCGCCAGATACGATTTGTAAATAAATCTTTAAACCTAAATTTATGAATTTATTCTACGGAAAAATAACGCAAAACCATGTAGAAATCGATAGTGCTGAACAACACCACATTCAGAAAGTTCTCCGAATGCGCGAAGGAAGCAAAATTTCCGTTACCGATGGAAATGGTCATTTGGCACACGGGATTTTGCATTTCGAAGGTAAAAAAGTTCTTTTACAAGTTACCAAAACAGAAACCAAAAAACCTCCGCTTTCTCCCGCTTTGCATGTTGCTTTAGCGCCCACCAAAAACATAGACCGAACAGAATTTTTCGTGGAAAAAGCAACCGAAATGGGAGTTTCCGAAATTACTTTTCTTTTAACCGAAAATTCTGAGCGAAAACATTTGAACATCGAGCGGATTGAAAAAAAAGTTATTTCGGCTTGCAAACAAAGTCAGCGGGTTTATTTTCCAAAAATAAATCCCATGATTTCGCTTTCCGAATTTTTAGAAAATTCGCTTCCGAAAAACACTTATGTAGCGCACTGCCACTCCAAATTGGAAAGAACAGATTTAAAAGAAATTGTGCCCCAAAACGAAATTTGTTTTCTAATCGGTCCCGAAGGTGATTTTAGTTTAAAGGAAATCGAAATGTTGAAAGAAAAACAAATAAAAGCTGTAAGTTTTGGCTTTCAAAGACTTAGAACAGAAACCGCAGGTATTTTTATCGCTGCGTGGAATTATTCGAAAATGATATAAATCCCCAAAAAATAGTGAAGTTTTTTTAAAATAAAATTTTCTTTTATCTTCTAAACTGATTATTGGTTTGGAGCAAATATTTTTCCAGAATTTCCCGACCGGAACGAGCACTATTTACCGCCCAACGGATTTTCATTTCCAAACATTTTTCTTCGGACAATTTATAATCCAACTTGGAGTTTATCAATTTTTGCTTTAGCGCATACATGCAAATTCCCGCAGCTACAGAAACATTGAAACTCTCGGTAAATCCATACATCGGGATTTTTATGGTAACATCTGCAAACTCCAAAGTTTCGGGAGAAATCCCTTGTTTTTCGGTGCCAAAAACCAAAGCTACAGGTTGGTTCAACTCAAAATCCGAAAGAGAAATTGCATTTTTCTCCGCAGAAACCGCAGCAATTTTATATCCTCTTTCTTTTATTTTCTGAAGTGAAGAAATGTTGGCAGGAAGCTTTTCCACTTCTACCCAAGTATCTGCACCTCGCGTTACTTTTGTGTTCGGCTGAAAGATATTTTCCTTTTCCAAAGCCACAATTTTATGAAAACCACAAGCTTCCACCGACCGAACAATTGCTGCTGCATTGCGAAACTGATAAATATCTTCCATTACCGGCAAAACAAAATCGGAACTTTCTGCCGCATATTTTTCTATTTTCTCTACGCGCTCTTCGGTAAGAAATACTTTTAAATATTCGTAGGTTTTTCTTTTTTTATCTAAAGATTCCATTGAACAAAAATACCTATTTTTGTGAATTGAAGAACTAAATTTTATCCCATGAAAAGAAAAGTCCTCATCATATATACCGGTGGAACCATCGGGATGGAGAAAAATTACGAAAGTCAAAGTTTAAGTCCTTTCGATTTTTCCACCATTGTTAACAAAATCCCCGAAATCAATCTGCTGGAATGTGAAGTTCACCTCAGCGAATTTGCTCAACCTTTGGATTCTTCCGATATAGGACCAAAGCATTGGGTTCAGATTGCACAAACCATAGAAAAACACTACGACGATTACTCAGGATTTTTAATATTGCACGGCACAGACACTATGGCTTATTCCGCATCTGCTCTGAGTTTTATGCTTAAAGGACTTCGGAAACCGGTAATTTTTACAGGATCGCAACTTCCCATTGGAGATTTAAGAACCGATGCAAAAGAAAATTTATTAACCGGACTTTATTATGCGAGTTATTATAAAAATAACGAAGCGGTAATACAAGAAGTGGCACTTTATTTCGAATATAAACTTTTGCGGGGCAATCGCTGCATAAAAATGAGTGTAGAGGATTTCGATGCTTTTAAAACTCCCAATTATCCTATTTTGGGGCAATCGGGTGTTAATCTCGATATATATGAAAATGCTTTGTACAGAGCCCCTAAAGACGAGCCTTTTCAGGTGGACACTCATTTATCCGAAGGGATTTTCCTCGTATGGATTTTCCCCGGAATGCAAATAGAGGAAATTGAATATTTATCGCAATCCTCAGAGATAAAAGTTTTGATCTTAAGGGTTTTCGGTTCGGGAACTTTTTTCTCCAGTGAAAAGGCAGAAAATATTCTTCAAAAAATAAAAAATCGCGGAATTGAAATTGTAGTTATTTCACAATGTGTTTCCGGAGAAGTGATGATCGGAAAATACGATAACAGCAACATTTTCTCGCGAATTGAAGCGATAAGCGGTGGGGATCTTACTTGTGAAAGCGCCATTACCAAGGCTATGCATTTATTGGATAATCCTGCTTATAAAGAAGATTTTGCAAGTCTTTTTAAAAAGAACCTGCGAGGGGAACTTACGCCCCACAGAGAAGACCGATAGAATTGCAATGAATAATTTGTAAGAGTAATTTAGAAATATTACTTTTGCATTTCTAAAAATTAGAGAGGTGGCCGAGTGGTCGAAGGCGCACGCCTGGAAAGTGTGTATAGCTCAAAAGGCTATCGAGGGTTCGAATCCCTTCCTCTCTGCAAAACCCCTGTAAATTATTGGATTACAGGGGTTTACATTTTAAGATACTAATAAATGAAGTGTAATTATCTATTTACAATGATGTTTTATCTTAATACAACTTTTCTATTTGAAAAATCATATCTATAATTCACAATATTTCCGTTCAAGATAAGCTGAATTGCTTCATCAATAATATGCAGCGGAACAATAAACCATTCTCTTGGAATAAATCTATTACCGGATTGGTCATACAAATCAATATCTAAACAGGCTTCGGCAAAAAAGCGATGCAATAAACTTTCAAAAGACTGAACGTTTAGACTGTAACAATTGTATGTAGCGATTATCTCTACATCGGCGTACAAATAAGTTGCTTCTTTTGAGGCGTTTTTAATTCGTTCAGAAACTGGATTTTTTGAAAAGCCAATTTTATATAAGTTTTCTAAATTCTTGATAACCGGATTTTCAGATTTTGATTTCAATACATAAATCCAACCACTTTGAATGTCTTCTTCTTTTACAGCGTTGAAATTTTCTTGTAACTGATTGTAAATTCCTTCATCGGTATTGGTAAGCATTTTACCGTTTTTCTGAATTGCTTTTCCTAAAGAGCGAAACAACATATTAGAAATAGTGCCGTTTTCAAAAATAGTAACCGTTCTTCCTTCTAATCGAATTCTATCTCCGGATTTATTTTCTTTTAAAACTTTCTCTGCTTTGGAAACTTCTAAATAACACAACAAACCATCGACCAAATAAAAATTTCCTTCAACCAGATTTTTTTCTGCGTCTGAAAAAGGTAATAATTTTCGTTTGCCTTCTTTTAGTTCTTTATGGACTTGCTTAAACATTTGCTCGTACTTTTTGAAGTCTTTTTCGGACATCGATTTTCGTTGGGCAATATAGTCTGCACTTCCTCTGCTTCCTTCTTTTGGTACGTATTTGAATTCAAAAATTGAGGTATCTCCGTCGTTGTCTAACAATCCTAAATCATCATCGTTTAGAATATCGTCTAAAGAATTTATTTCAATCTCGATTTCTCCTAAAAGATTAAAACGATCAAAAGCTTTTAAGATACTTTTCTTTTGTTCATTGGTGCGAAATTCCTTTAGTCGCGCAGACAAAGTGTATTCCGACATTGAAGAAGTTGAAGGCTCTCTGTTGTTTTTCTCGACGAATGAATTAATTTCTTCAAAAGAATCAATCAAACGATCTTCATCTGTTACAACATAAGATTGAATTGGCTTTGAGTCCAATAATCCAAAATCTTCATCATTAAAAATCTCGTCTAAACTTTTAGCCATTTTGTTCTCTTCTTCGTTTTGCTTCTTGCAAAAATAATAAAGCTTGTGCCAATCTTTGCTCTTTTGGTTCGTGAGAATTTATATCCGGTGCTTTTCCTGTATTCATTTTCCAGCGTTTGATTGCTTCCCAAGAGGCAATTGCTTCTTCTTCGGTCATTTCTATTTTGGTTACATTGATAGTGTCTTGAATAGATTTCAAAACAGATGTTGTCACATTTTTAGACAAAATCTCAAATGCTTTTTGAAATGGATTAACCGTGTCGATTAAGTCGATGCGAATGTCATCAATATTCACAAAACTTCCTGCCATACGAATGAATTTCTTTGTGCCGTGTTCCTCGACTTCTCCATTTTTAATCACAGAATCAACAACTACATATTGACGAATTGCTTCTACGTCTTCTGCATTTAAATCCGGATAAGTTTCTCGAATGATTTTTGGAATTAAAACCGTATTAATCACTTCCGGTTCCATATTTCCGGGCATTGCTTTCAACATCGTATCGTCTTGAAGAATACGTGCTTTTAAATCGTTCAAATCACTTTCTATAATGTCTTTCGCACGTTGTGAAGTTGGTTTTTTGAACCCTCGTATTTTAATGGTGTTTTCGTCATCCGGTTCGTCGCCATCATCGTCCGGATCGTCCATTGGTTTAAATTTAAAGTTTGGGGCTAAAACTTGTTCCATCAATAAGGAAGCGGTAATGGCTTTTAGCATATTGTTTACAGACAAGCGTACATCTTCATCTACAGCATCAGGTTGAGCAATCAAATTGGTAAACTGAGCGTGTGTTTTGTTGCTACTGTCTCGGGTTGCACGTCCAATAATCTGAATGATTTCGGTTAATGAACCTCTGTAACCAATCGTGAGCGCGTGTTGGCAAAAAGGCCAGTCGAAGCCTTCTTTTGCCATTCCCAAAGCAATAATCATATCAATATCTTCGGGCGATTTTACACCGCGTAAATAAGCGACGATTTTATCTCTTTCTTTTTGATTGTCATTGACCAAATCGGCAATTTTCAGGATTCTTCCCGAACGCTTGCTTTTTACATACAAAACACCTGTTTCTGTATCCTGATATTCCAATTCTCCTATGCAATCTATAATATGATTGACTTCTTCGAATTTTTCTTTGGACGATTCCGCTGAATTTACGCTTGGAATATGAACAATGGTTTTTAGGTTTTCGTCCAAAATTTCTTCTAAGGCAGACATTCCTTTTTCGTCATCGTGTTTGTAATATCTTCCACGATAGAAATGATAGCCAATTCCCAATGATTTTAAATAATCATATCCATTGAGCTGATCGTAATAGTTGTAGGTAACTTTAACGAATTTTGCTTCATCTTCAGGCAATAATACCGGAACGCTGTCGCCACGAAAATAAGAACCAGTCATTGCTACGATGTGTGCATTGGATTTTTCCATAATCCGGCGCATTACGTTTCCTAAAATATTGTCGCCATCGGCAGAAACATGGTGAAATTCATCTATGGCTACCAACGAATTATCAAAATCTTTTTCCTGCAAACCTTCAAACGCAAAACGCAAAGTGGCGTGTGTACAAATCAATACTTTTTCATCGGATTGCAAAAATTCTTTAAAAGCTTTTACTTTGGAAGAGTCGCTTCCCGGTGCGCACAGATTGTATTTTTGATTTAATTCCCAATCGGCATAAAAACCATATTTTTTCAGTTCGGTTGGTGCAAAAGAATTTCCAATGGAACGTTCCGGAACGGCTACAATTACTTTTTTAATACCTTGATTGATGAGTTTATCTAAAGCAATAAACATCAACGCTCTCGATTTTCCCGATGCAGGCGGTGCTTTCAATAACAAGTATTGTGCAGAACGTGCTTCATAAGCTTTTGCCTGCATTTCGCGCATTCCCAATTCGTTGGTCGATTTACTTTTGCCGGTTTGGGCATAAGTAACATTGACCAGATTAATCGGTTTTTTATAGTCGGTATTTTTATTTTGTTTCATTTTCGTGTCTATGTTTGTCTAAATTTATTTTTATTTTTTGTCCCTTAATGCAGATATGTAATTCTTTAAATTAAATAAATATTTGAAAATAAAATAGTTATGTTTCATAAACAATGTCCCTTAAATTTAAGCAAAAGCGACTTAATCCTTTTTTTAAGGTATATAATCTACTGCTATTTTATATCTAACACTTGTTCTAATTTGTCCCTTAATACAAATAAAAAATTCCTTATATTTCATTAATTACTATAAATCAGTTTATTACGAGTGATTATTAATGTCCCTTAACTATCAAGAAAAGCGACTTAATCTTTTTTTAGCACATATAACGCATTGATGTCTCTTTGTTTTTTGCTTAATTTCTCCATTATATTATCGGCAACAAAATTATTCAGATATCTCCTAATTGTTTTTTCATTTACGTCAAGGTTCGTGTTTAAATCCGCTATTGTTGCTTGGTGCTTAAAAAACAAAAAAGTTAAAATGTTTCTTTGTGTGCCATTATAATTATCCCATTCTTTTTCAATATGTTCCATTAATTTTTGAGGGATAGTTTTAGAATGTTCACTAATTCTATTTCTCAATGTTAAGTAAACATTTTTGTTAACCTCTTTATATTCCGGGGTTGATAACATAGATTTTTCCATCGACTCATAAATACGTGAAACGCCTTCGTTCAACTGCCGAACATAACCCATATCTTCTAAAACTCTCGCAATTCTTGGATTTCGAGCAAAACGTTCCGTTTTTATGTTCTCAATCGTTACTTGTGCGGCAAGAGGACCGCTATTGCTAATTTCTAAGCGATCATCAAAGTGTTTAATATAAACCGAATTTCCTTGTACATTGTAAGAGCGATGACAAAGCGCATTTACAACTCCTTCTAACCAAGCTTCTTCCGGATACTCCATCACTTTTTTAAAACGACCGTCTTCCATATTTAAAAAATGATAATCTTTAAATGACGTTTTCAGAAAAGTTCTTAATTCATCAATAAGTTTAGGAATATTGTTTTCAAATCTTTGGTCTTTAACCACATTATGGCTCGTTCCGGTTAGTGCCTCCTTACCTTCATATCTAACATACCTCACGGAAGCAGAAGGAATATATTTTTCAGGATCTTTTGAGAAAAGTAAAACTGCCGATTTTTTCAAAGAATAAAGGCTATCTTTTTTTATGGCAAGATGACGTTTTACCAATAAATCAAGAACATCGCCTTTGTAGTTGAGCTTCTTTTTGTATTGTTCGAGTAATTCATAATCTAAATCTTCAAAATCAAAATCAGACATTAGTTCTTCTTCAAACCTCCGAATGGTTTTATCGTATTCTAATTGCTTTATTTGCTCTCTGTTAAGTTTTCTGTTTTCATCATAAACCCTCAAAAAAACAGTTTCCGTATCCTTTCTTTGGAAAATACGTTCAATGTCTTGTTCTACGTGAAATAAAAAAATCAACTTATCTTCGACTGTGATTTCTTCAAAATCAACATTACAAGCCGGATCTATATAATCAAAAACTATTTTACGATATTCCTTTAGTTTATCGCCTAAGATTGATACATCTTGAATTTCACCTTTGTCTGATACACCAAAAACAAGAACACCACCATCGGCATTTAACATCCCTATTATTTCTTCTGCAATCTTACCAGGCTTCAAAAGTTCATCTCCCAAACCTTTGCGTTCAAAGTATTGGTTTTCAACTTGATTTTTCAAATAATCAACGGTAATGATTGAGTTGTATTTTGAAATTGGTTCCATTTCTTAAATCTTGCTTATTTACTTTTGTTTCTTGCTTAACTGTATTTTTATATTGATAATCAATTATTTGTATTTTAAATACTTTCTTGCTTAAGATTTTTTAAATCTTGCTTAAATCATTATTTCTTCTTCCTAACCCTTTTCTCCTTTGCAAACAGCGTTTCTTTTTTGGTCATTTCGTCATACAATTTAAACAAATATTCCAAACGTTCTTCGTCTGAGTGGAAAGGTGCCAAGCGATAAATGCGTTCTACGGCGGCGTCTAAATCTTTGTGTGCTTGCAGCAAAGCTGCCGGCATAGTTTCCGGATTGTAGAGCCAAGCCATTGTTTTCTCGGGATATTTGGCGCGTTGGTCCAAAACCGCAAACACATATTGGTTCAGCGTTTCTTTTTGCTTTTCGTTGAGCTCCGGAAACGGAAAGGTGTTATAACACAACTTTGCTGAATAACGATAACGAGTTTCTAATTTTCCGCCCACCGCATCAACCCAAATCATATGCATTTTGGAATGAAGTACGCCAAATAACCAAGGTTGGGCATCGTAAATGGCTAAGTTTGGTGCAACAATAATTTCATCTTTACTCATAAATCCTAAAGGGATATATTCTCTTCTTTCAGATGAAACACTTGGAATAAATATAGAATCTGAATCTTGATGCCTTATTTCCGCAAATTTATATGGAATTGAAGCTAATTTATTAGTTGCTATTCGTTTGCTATTAAGTCTCGACTCCTTCGTTTTCTCAATTCTTTCTTTTATAAAAGGAATTTTTAAAGCATTTTCTAAATTATTATTTTCAATCCACAAACAATATTTATCAATTCCTCTTAGAAATTCTAGTGAACCAATTAACTTTTTAATAAAGTTAGAAGAATCAGGATTTTCATTAATTAATTGATTTCTTTCCGTAGGACTTAAGAATAAGTGTCCACCATCATTTGCCATATTTCCAAAATTCATTTCTGGCAAATTTGAAATAGATTTTGTTCGCGGGGTTATATAGATGTTTTCGGTGTCTAATAAATAAGCATTGATGTTTTTAACTTCTTTGGCAATGTTGTCTTTAAACAAAAATTTGGGTTGAGCAGATTTGTTTCTTAAACCAACAATAATCACCGTTACACCTGCTATTCCTTTGGCATTGTTGGTCCATTTAAAAGATTGATGAGCAAAACCGATTTCTATTTTGTTATTCAAAATTTGGGGCCATAACAAAGAAACTTGTTCGCCTTGACAAACAGAATTAGTAGAAACCAAACCTAATTTTGCATTGGCATCTTCAATATATTTTGCTCCTTTATAAAACCAAATGAAAATATAATCGAGATTGTTCGCTCCTTTTAATTTTGAGAAATTTAGACTTATGTCTTTTTTCTGTTCCGCATCTTGTAATCTTGCTCCCAAATACGGCGGATTTCCGATAATGTAAATTTCGTCGTCTTTTTGTTTTGGGCAAACGGTTTCCCAATCTGTTCGGGCAGCGTTTCCGTGTGTAATGTTTCCGGCTTCTTTCAGGGGCAAAATGGGTTTGGAACGTCCAAAATCCATCAATTCATTTTCAAAAACCTGGTTCATTTGGTGCTCTGCCAACCAAAGCGAAAGAATTGCCATTTCGTGGGCAAAATCTTTTATTTCAATACCGTAGAATTGGTTTAAAGAAATTTCGGTAAAATACAATTTGTTTTCGCCCAATTCAATCAATTGTTTGATGATTTGAATTTCCAGATTTCGCAATTCTTTGTAGGTGATAATCAAAAAGTTTCCGCTGCCACAAGCCGGGTCAAAAAACTTGATTTTCGACATCCGCACCAACAATTTGTCCAAGGCTTTTGCATTGTTTTTGTTTTGCTCGAATTCGTTGTAGAGTTCGTCCAAAAACAAAGGTTTAATCAACTTCAGAATATTCACCACCGAAGTGTAGTGCATTCCCAAATTGTTGCGTTCGCTTGGGTCGGCAACCGCCTGAATCATCGATCCAAAAATATCCGGATTGATTTCAGACCAATCCAATTCGCCTGAATCAATCAACATTTGCCGTGCTTTTTTAGAGAATTTCGGACATTGAATATCGTCGCGAAACAAACCACCGTTCACATACGGAAAGTCTTTCAAGTAAGCAGGCACTTCTGCAAGCTCGGTGTCCGGCGTATTTAATCGCTTAAAAAGTAAAGACAAAAATTCGTGCACGTCCGAACCATCGTCTTTGGTATTGTTTGCCAAAGCTTCGGTAAAAATGCTTTTCACGGCAAAAATTCCGGTGTCTTCGGCAAAGAAACAAAACAACAAACGCGACAAAAAGATGTTAAGCTGATGACTGCCTTGCGCCATCCAATCGGGATTGTCGGTTACCAAAATATCGTACAATTCGCCCAGTTTGTAGGCGGCATTTCGGTCTAATTCGTTGTTTTTATCGTGTACACGATAAATTTCTGCACCAGATAAGGGAAAGAAAAATTCTACTTGCTCGGCTAATTCGCTCAATGCAAATTCCTTATTTGTTTTCTTTTTAGTATCCGTTACAAAAAAACGGTCAAAATCGGTAACGATGATAAAACGCGGTTTTTGTCGCAGGATTTTTTCGTCTTTTGCCAGTTCGTCAATCTTATCGATAAGACTTCCTTTGGGCAAACTTTTAAAGAATATTTTGCCTTTGTAGAACAATTCGCCTTCGATTTTAGAAAGGTTGTAATCGCCTTTTTTCAAACGCGTTATCGTGGTTTTGGACAATCCAAAAGACAAAAGAAAATCGTAGATAAAATTTTCTTTGTCAAAGTTGGTAACTATATCTTGTAAACGTTGTTGAATCTCGGTTTTTTTCATATTTTCTGTAAGCGGAAAATTTTAGTAAAGATAGGGAAAAGGAGATATATTGCTCAAATATTCTCTATTTGAATGTTTCTTTAGATTCAAAAAATGAAAAGATAAAACATAATAATATATACTATTCTAATCGAATTTTTTTCATTTTCCTCCGAAATATTTATATGGAGTTCACGTTTTCAAACGCACTGTAAATTACAAATAATAAATCTACAAAACCACCTGAAACAACATCTATTTGCTTTATTGAGAAAAGCCTTTGAAATGATAAGTAGTCACAAAAAAATTCCGCCGTATCACAGCGGAGTTTTCAATATAAAAACCTGGCCCTTAAAATTACTTTCCGCGTTCGTATTGCGGTGCCCAGTCCAAATCGAAGTTCAATTCTCTGGCAAATTCGTACACCAAATGCGGATTGCGTAAAAAGCCGCGTCCAATCAAAACAAAATCGGCTTCTTGGTTTTGCAAAATCTCTTCGGCTTGCTGCCCGGAAGTGATGAGTCCTACCGTGCCTGTAACCATTTCGGTTTCTTGCTTGATGCGGTTGGCAAACGGCACTTGATAATTAGGTTTAACTGGAATCTCCTGATGACGTACTGCACCGCCCGTAGAAACATCCATCACTTCTACCCCCACAGATTGCAGCAATTTCGTTAATTGTACACTTTCATCGCAAGACCAGCCGCTCTCAGCCCAATCGGTTGCCGAAATGCGTACCCACAACGATTGGGTGGCCAAAACTTGCGTAACCTCCTGCACAATTTCCATCAAAAAGCGAATGCGGTTTTCAAAACTTCCGCCGTATTCGTCGGTGCGATTATTGATTAGTGGTGAAAAAAACTGATGAATCAAATATCCGTGTGCTGCGTGCAATTCAATCACATCGTAACCGGCTTTCACAGCACGTTCTGCTGCGACTTTAAAATCACTTATAATTCGTTTTATATCGCTTTTGGACAATGCTACAGGTGGATGGTCTTTTTCGTGAAACGGAAGTGTGGACGGAGCTACGGTTTGCCAACCGTTTTCTTCGTTTGGTTTAAACTGAGCGTGCCCTAACCAAGGTTTGTTTCCGGATGCTTTTCTGCCGGCATGTGCTAGCTGAATGCCCATTAAACTGCCTTGCGAATGCACAAAATTCACGATGTTTTTTAATACCGGAATATGCTCATCACTCCAAATACCCAAATCGGCGTAAGTGATGCGACCTTCGGGCGAAACCGCCGTTGCTTCCTGAATAACCAAAGCTGCCCTACCCATGGCGAATTGCCCCAAATGAGCCAAATGCCAGTTGTTAGCAAAGCCGTTTTCGGAGGAATATTGACACATGGGAGACACCACTATTCTATTTTGTAAAGTATGATTTTTTAATTCTAAGGGTTGAAATAATAAACTCATGATTGAAAATTTACCGTTCAAATTTACGGCGATTTATCGGTTTGACGAAAGCGGTTTGGCAGGAGAGAAAGAGAAAAGGATACCTGCGTAAAACACCTGTCAGGTTTTGAAAACCTGACAGGTGTCCTTTTTTGAATATGGAAAGGTTATAATTTTAAATCTGTCTTTGAATTTTACTTGTATATTACAAAGCGTTTACTCCCAACCAACTCTTACCTATGATGAAATAAAACGGCTTTCTTAAATGGTCCACCGATCGTTGATAAGCGCCACGGCATACCATTTTCCTTTGTATTTTTGCATTACCACGCGCAAAGCTTGCCATGTAAAATCCGCGGTTTCGGGATCTTTTCCGGGAACGTAATTTTCTACATAAAAATCATCCGGAAAAGCTTCTTCCACATTGTTAATGGAGTTTCCACTCGCCACCGACTCGTTGATGTGAACTTGAGCATCCTTCAGAAAATTTTTTCCGTACACGTAATTTTCAAAATATTGCGGAATGGTTTCTTTTATTTCGAGCCCTTCTCCATCGGTAATTCCCCAAAGAAACTGTTTTTTCTCTTTTATGGATTTCAGAAAATTTCCTTTTTTTAAACAAACCGATTTATCTTCTACAAAATAAGCATACGGACTAAAACACAAACCTTTTTCGGGGTGAATATTCTCGGCTATTTTTTCCCAATTTTTATCTTTTACAGCCTGCAAAAATTCTTTGTTGAACTGAAGAATTTGCTCGTCGCGGGAGAGTTGTACATCTTCTTTTTCAACGGAAACAGAATCTGATAATTCGCCGGATCCTCCCGATAAAACAGGTTTATCGGGTTTACAAGAAAATAAAACCAAAGACAAAACGCCTAATAAAAAATATCTGTACATAGCGAAAGATTTAACCACGAATATAAATTAAATTAATGAAATGGTTACATTATATCAACCTTTTTTACAGCTAATCTTTTTAATCAAAATAAATATCCTGATATCGAATTCCTGCAGGAATGGGTATGGGCAAAATGTTTTCTTGCGGCACAATCGGGCAACTATAATCGAAAGCATTGTAAGCACAAAAAGGATGATAAGCTTTATTGAAATCTATGATCATTTTATCGCTTTCGGGAATTTTTAAATCCAAATAACGCCCGCCGCCATAAGTGGTTTCGCCATTGGTAGCATCATGAAAAGGAAGAAAAACATCATCTTTATATTTGGGATGATTCATTAACGCCTCGCTTTGAAAAAGAGTTAAAGTATATTCCTCGCCATCGAGTAAAAAGCTGGCTTTTCCAAATTCGCGGTATCTTTTGGATTTTCCCGAAGAGGTAGGAAATTCTATAAAATCAGCGTTTTCTGTTTTTACAAAATTGGCTTCTACTCTGTATTTGGAATCGATTTCAAAAAAGGGTAAACCTTCAAATTCCTCAAAAAAATGTCCCCGCAAAGGAGTTTCTTCCGGATTGCTGAATTCTTTATTTAAATCCGACTGAAATTCTTGGATTTCCTGCACGTAAGATTCTTGTGCAAAGGCAAATACCCCGATTAAAAGTGCTATTAAAAATTTCATTAATACTGCAATTCTAATTTTTCTTTGGTGTAATTTCTTACTTTATCCGTCATTTCGCGGTCGTCTTTCAGCGATGTTCCATAGCTGGGAATCATTTCCAACAACTTGTCGTGCCACTCGTTTTTCAATTGTTCGCCAAAGCATTTTTCCAAAACAGAAAGCATGGCATAAACCGCTGTGCTGGCTCCCGGAGAAGCACCCAACAATCCCGAAATAGTTCCTTCGGCATTGGTTACCACTTCGGTACCGAATTGTAAAATCCCCTTTCCTTGGGCATCTTTTTTAATAATCTGCACTCTTTGCCCGGCGACTTTCAAATCCCAATCTTCGGGATCGGCTTCTTTTACAAAAGTTCTTAAATGGGCTATGCGCTCACTTTTGCTCATTGTTACTTGCTGAATAAGATATTTGGTAAGCGCCATATTGTTCCAGCCGGCTTGCAAAAGTGTTTTTATATTTTTCCCCCGAATACTTCCAAACAAATCCCAATAGGATCCTTTTTTCAGAAATTTAGTTGAAAATCCCGCAAAAGGACCAAACAATAAAGCTTTTTCTCCATTGATAATCCGCAAATCCAAATGAGGAACACTCATAGGTGGCGCACCTACTGTGGCTTGGGTATAAACTTTGGTTTGGTGCTGATCTACCAATTCTTTTTTTGTGGTTACCAGCCATTCTCCACTTACGGGAAAACCTCCAAAGCCTTCTATTTCCTTAATTCCGGAACTTTGTAAAAGTGGAAGAGCATATCCGCCGGCGCCCACAAAAACAAAACCAGCCTCCACTTCTACGGTATGGTGGTTGAAAACATCTTTTACTTTTAAGCGCCAATTGCCTTTATTCTTGGTAATTTCTTTTACTTCATGACCGCAAAAAACTTCTGTTGCGGTATTTTCCTCCAAATGTTTGGTCAATTTTTGGGTAATAGCACCGAAATTAACATCCGTTCCTAAATCTATTTTTGTGGCGGCTAATTTCTCCGATTTGCTACGCGATTGCATGATGAGAGGTACCCATTCTTTTAATTTCTCATAATCTTCCGTATATTCCATTCCGGCAAAAAGATGGGATTCTACCATGGCAGCATGCCTTTTTTTAAGGAAATTTACATCTTCGTCTCCCGAAACCATGCTCATGTGCGGACAGGAATTGATAAATTCTTTGGGAGAATCTATATAACCTTTTGTAATTAAATAGGACCAAAACTGCTTGGAAAGTTCGAATTGCTCTACAATCTTCTGGGGTTTGGTTGTGTCTATACTTCCGTCTTTGTTTTCGGGGGTATAATTTAATTCACAAAAACCACAATGTCCCGTTCCTGCGTTGTTCCAAGCCGAGGAACTCTCTTCCGCCACTTGATTTTGTCTTTCGAACATTGCAATTTTCAAATTAGAATTGAATTCTCCAAGGAAAGTCCCTAAAGTTGCACTCATAATACCACCGCCAATGAGAACAATATCATACTTAGGTTTCGGTGTATTCATTATTTTATATTTTTTAGTATTAAATTTCAGTTCAATTGTTCGGTAAGTTGAAGAAATCTTTTTTCGGCATTTTTTTCTTCAAAAAGAACTTCATAAACCATTGATATAATGGGCAATTTCAATCCTTTTTCCTTACCTATTTCGTAAATGCTTTTGGTTGCATAATAACCTTCTGCCACCATATTCATGCTTTGAATGGCAGATTTTACGGTATATCCTTTTCCTATTAAGTTTCCAAGACTTCTGTTTCTACTGAACAGCGAATAACTTGTTACCAATAAATCTCCCAAAGTAGAAGAATCGTTTACATCTCTGTTTTCGGGATAAATGGCATCCAGATATATTTCTATTTCGCGAATGGCATTGGACACAAATACGGCATGAAAATTATCTCCATAACCCAATCCGGAAGCTATTCCTGCTCCAATGGCATAAATATTTTTCAGCACGGAGCTGTATTCGTTTCCGATAATATCGCAAGATTTTGTAATCCTAATATAATGAGATTCTAAAAGCTGAGAGATTTGGTGTACTTTTTCATCATCTAACGCCGAAACGGTAAGATAAGACAAACGCTCCATAGCTACTTCTTCCGCATGACAGGGGCCGGAAATTACCGCCTGATTTTCTAACGGAACTCCATATTGATCTCTCATAAAATGCGCCACAATATCGTTGTGTTCAGGAACGATACCTTTTATTGCCGAAACAAAAATTTTCCCTTCCAATGAAACATTTAACGGTTTTAAAAAATCGACCAAATAAATGGATGGCGTAACGAGAAAAATAATATCGCATCGGCGCATCAATTCGTTTACATCTACGGTAATATAAAGCTGCTCGAGATTGAACATTACCGAAGGAATATAAGTAGGATTGTGCTTTCTTTTTTCTAAGGTTCCTTTTACAAATTCGTCGCGAACACACCAATGTATCTTGCTGCAATTTTCCGTGAGCATTTTTACAATAGCTGTGGCAAAACTACCACTTCCAAGGACTCCCACATTCATATTCTGAAATATTCTTTCTGACATTTAAAAAAAATCACGTAAATACAAATATACAACTAAACGGGTAAATCGTGGTAATTTATTTTGAAAACCAATCTACCAAATATTTTATATTTAAAATCACAAATAGTTGATTTATAAATATTTAAATTAAGTTTAACATTTATTTAACATATAAAACCTTATCTTCGCAAGCGAATTATCAGAATTATGGATCGATTTTTTGAGAATAAAAAACATATTAAAATTGCAATAGCTTCACTTTTAGCCATTATTTTGGTGCAATTTACTTTTATAATTTGTCGCACTTCTTCCTCCACCGAAAATCAAAAAGATTATGTGGTAAATTTGGTAACCATAGAAGATAGTTTAAACTATTCTGAAGTGAAAAGTAATTTGGAGAATGTAGATCAGGTCATAAAAAAACTATCTACTTTCTTTGCTTCTAAAAACGTGAAAGTTCCTCATATAGAGGCTTTAAAAAGTGAAAAATTAACCAACGGAATTTACCTCAGCAAGCAAACAGAGCGCTATTCTTACATATTAGAAAAATACCACAACGAGATTAAAAAAATTCCGATAGGATCTCCGGTAGGAGGATATATTTCTTCTCCTTTTGGTACGCGGAAAAATCCTTTTTCATCGTTGCTTACCTCTAATGCCGGAGGCGATGGACCTTCTTTTAAATTCCACAGCGGGATAGATTTTGCCGTGCCTATTGGAACAGAAGTAAAAAGTACTGCCGACGGAAAAGTGATTTTTGCCGGAAGAAAAGGGGGTTATGGAAATGCCATCATCGTGCGACATAAAAACGGTTTGGCTACTTTGTACGGGCATCTTTCTAAAATATTGGTAAAACCTAATGAGGAAGTTGAAGCCGGAGATGTGATTGCAAAATCGGGAAATACAGGAAATTCCACCGGGCCACACGTTCACTACGAGGTTAGGAAAAACAACCGCCCCATTAATCCCAGATCGTATATTAAAATTTAAAAAGGATTTTAAAAAATCGGTTTCTTACTTTTTAAGCAATAAAGAAACCCATTCTTCTTTTTGAATTCTATTTTGAAGTGCAAGATTTTCTTTTGTGCAAACTTTCAAAATATCCTCTTCATCGAAATCGCATAATCCCGAAAGCAAAAGTTGCCCTTCTTCATGAAGAACAGCTACGTACTTGGGAATATCTGCCAACAGAATATTCCGATTGATATTGGCTAAAATTACATCGAAGTTTTCATTTCCTAAATCTTCCGCAGTTCCTTGTTTTACAGTAAACGAAACATTATTCCGCTCCGCATTTTCTTCGGAATTTTCTACTGCCCATTCATCGATATCAATGGCTAAAACTTCCTGAGCGCCACGTTTTAAAGCAAAAATTCCCAATACCGAAGTTCCGCATCCCATATCCAAAACCTTTTTGCAGTGAAAATCCATTTTCAACATTTGCTGAATCATGAGATAGGTTGTGGCATGATGCCCCGTTCCAAAAGCCATTTTAGGTTGAATAATAATTTCCGTTTCCACTTCTTGCGCGGGATGAAACTCGGCGCGAATCAGTACTTTATCTTCAACAAGAATAGGAGAAAAATTCTTTTCCCACTCGGAATTCCAATTGATATTGGGAACTTCGTGCAAAGTATAGGAAATCTTCACCTCATCGGAATCGAAAAGCCAAAGCTTTTGTAAATGAGCTTCATCGAATTCTTTTACTTCGACATAAGCTAAAATTCCGTCTTCTTTTTCTTGAAAACTATCAAAATTTAAATCGATAAGTTCTGCCATTAGGATTTCGCTCCACGGATCGGGAGGAGAAACGCTAAAATCGAGTTCCAGATACTGGTTCATTAAAAAATTTCTTTATTAATTAAAAGCTTCGATTATTGCTGAAAAATTTTCTACATTAAGCGCCGCACCACCAATTAAACCGCCATCTACATCGGGTTGAGAAAATATTTCTTTGGCGTTGGACGGTTTTACACTTCCACCATAAAGTATGGAAATTTCGTTGGCTACGTTTTCTCCGTATTTTTGGGCAATCAATCCGCGAATATGCGCGTGTATTTCCTGCGCCTGCTCGGGAGTTGCAGTTTCTCCTGTGCCAATCGCCCACACGGGTTCGTAAGCGATAATTACTTTTTGGATTTGCTCTGCTGAAAGCTGAAATAATGCGGTTTCGGTTTGTTGCTGAATCACTTGTAAATGACGGTTTTCTTTTCTTTCTTCCAAAGTTTCGCCGTTACAATAAATGGGAATTAAGCCGTTTTCTAAGGCTATTTTTATTTTTTCTGAAATTATTTCGTCGGTTTCGCCAAAATATTTTCTACGCTCGGAATGCCCAATAATAGAACCTTCTACTTTTAAGGAGGCTAACATTTCGGCGGAAATTTCTCCGGTATATGCTCCGCTGCTGTGTGCGGAAATTTCCTGAGAAAACACAAGTATTTCTTTATTTGCAAATATATTTTTTGCTTCGGATAAATAAACTGCCGGCGGCGCAATATATACTTCGCAGTTGGTGGAATGTCCTTTTTTATATTCTAAAAGTTTTTCCATAAGCTCTTTTGCTTCGGGGTGGTTTTTATTCATTTTCCAATTTCCCGCTACAATATTTTTTCTCATACTGGTGATTTATATAGATTTAATTATGGTTCTTTTTATGTCGTTTCAAAAATACGAAAATAAAAAAGACCAAACTTTTGTTTGATCTTAAATAAATTGATTGAAAAAAACTACTTCCCAAGCATATTTTGCATTTCTCTTGCTTCTTCTAAATGCGATTTATAAAGGAGTAAAGCAGAATTCAATAAATTCTTCAGTTCGTTATTTTTCGCGGTAGAGATTAAGGTTTCTTCCAAAGTTTTAACTAACGATTCGTGAAAAGCTACTTCATTGTCGGTGTAGGCTTTATTAAAATTATCACCGTATTTTCCATTCAATTCCTCCAATTTAGATTTTTCAGTATCTATTAAACTTTGGCTGGTGGGATTTTCCTCCGGAGTTATTTTTAAATCTTCGGTTAAGGAAGTTAATTCATCTATCACACTTTGGTGATCTTTTATTATAGTTTCGGCATATACCTTCACATCTGCAACACTGGTTTTTCTTTCTGCAATTTTTGCCCAATCTACATCCACTTGGCTAGCGGTTAATATAATGGATACTATTTGGGCATCGTTTAAATCGGTGGTTATTTCCTCTGTAGTGGTGGTTATTTTTTCCGTGGATGGTGCTTCTTCTACTTTATTATTTTTACAACTTGAAAGTGCAAACAATAATCCGCAAGCTATTGCACTAATTCTCAAAACATTTTTCGTTCTTTTTTTCATCATTCTTTTCTGTATTTAAAATAAAAAATTGTCAATCCAATTAATTTAGTAATTGAACTTTAAAAAATTTACTAAAACCAATTCACGAATTTTTTACTACATTTTTGATGCTTCCCTTTGTACATCAAATATAGTGCCTAAACTGTGTTAAAATGAATTTTTAAGAATTCTCGGTTTTTCTTTTTGGGTTTCCGCCTTATTTATTGAAATAATTTCGGGCTTCGTGTTTAAAAATTATTTTTCCTTTCTCCAGAATAAGAATGAAAGGATTGCTTCTTCCGATGGTTTTAATCGCCGTTGCATCCATAGTTCCATGCGGAACATTCGAGAAAATATCGTTGTCTGTAGAAACTGCTATTATTTGATATCCTTTCTTTTTTAAGTTTTGCATGCCTTTTTCCAATCCCTGTATTTTAGAAGGAGAAAGTTTTTCGGGACGATAAGAAAAAACCATGAACATTTTCGGGGCAGAAAGTATATTTTCGGTAATATCTTCGCCTTCGGGATTTAAAATTCGAAATTGCTTGATTTCGGAATCGAAACCTTCTTTTACCATTTTTTCCTCTGTTTTGTCGGATTGTATTTCCCAATCTTCATTTTCCCAAATATTAGAGGATATATAATCGTCTTGAGAAATGGCTTTCTCTTCTCCTGTTTTCAGGTTTTTTAAAGTATAAATCACTTTATATTGCGCCGGATTTTCTTCAATTTTCTTGCGAACGGCATTTAAATCCGTACCGATTTTATAATCCCGAAAATCTATCAGTGGTTCTCCTATCACACCACCAATGATAAATATCAAAAGCAAAACACAAGAAAGGGAAAAAGTGATGAGTTTTACAAAATTGCTTTTGTGAAGTTTTAAACCATTCTCTGTTCCTCGACTGTATTGCCGAAGCAAAATTATAATCAGCAACAATAGTATAATATCTTTTGTAAATGATCCCCACGGAGTGAGTTTCAGCGCATCGCCAAAACATCCGCAATCTGTTACCACATTGAAATAAGCGGAATAAAAAGTGAGAAATGCAAAAAACACACACATGGCAAACAAAATCCAAAGTGCGCGCCGAACGCGTATTTTAAGCAACAACATTACGCCCAATAAAAATTCTATCGCCACAATAACTATCGCCAACGCGAGGGAGAATTTCTCCAAAAAAGGTAAGTTGAAAACCGAAGGCGAAAAATATTCTTCCAGTTTAAAAGCAAAACCTTTGGGATCTACAGCTTTTACAAATCCTGAAAGTATGAAAACAACGGCAACGACAATTCTTAATATTTCTCTCATTTGTATTGTATTATCTGTATTACATCAATTTAATCAAGCAGAAAACCGCATAATTAAGCATATCAAAATAATTTCCTTCAATTCCTTCGGAAACCAAAGTTTTGCCTTGGTTGTCTTCAATTTGTTTGGTGCGCAATACTTTTTGGAAAATAAGATCGGTAATGGAAGTTACCCTCATTTCGCGCCAAGCTTCTCCATAATCGTGGTTTTTTCGGAACATAAGATCTTTGGCTTCCTGAGCAAAAGCATCGTACAATTTCATGATTTCCTGCGGATCTTCTTCTATTTCTTTGGAAAAACCTTTTTGCAATTGAATAAGCCCAATGATGGAATAATTTACAATGGCGATAAATTCATCCCGCTCATCTTCTTCCACCAACTTTTCTTGGGAAGTTTGAAGGGTTTGGATACGGTTGATTTTTATATAAATCTGGTCGGTAATCGAGCTGGGCCTTAAAACACGCCAAGCCGTTCCATAATCTTTCATTTTCTTCTCGAAGAGTTCCCGACACTCTTTTATAACTTTATCGAATTCTTTTGTAGTATTTTGCATACCTTAGCGTTATCTCGCCAAAGATACAAATTTAACATGACGGACAAATACTATAAAACAGATGAATTTACAACCAACTGATAACAAACATTTTACACTTAATTGTCGGGGGAAATTAATCAGCTTGGAAAAACCACTTCTGATGGGAATTTTAAACATCACTCCCGATTCTTTCTCCGATGGAGGATTATATACAAACGAAAAAAGCGCTCTGCTGCAAACCGAAAAAATGATAAAGGAAGGTGCCCACATTATTGATGTGGGACCACAATCTTCCAATCCTTGGTCCACCCAAATAAATGCTGCGGAAGAACGCCAAAGGCTAGGCAAAATACTTTCTAAAATGAAACAAGAATTCCCCGAAACACTGCTTTCCATTGATTCCTTTTACTCCGAAACGGTAAAATTTGCCGCCGATGAAGGTATAGATATCATCAACGATATATCGGGAGGACAATTCGATAAAGATATGTTCGAAACTGTGGCTTCCTTGCAATTGCCTTATATTTTGATGCACATTAACCCGAGTTTTGAAACCAGACATCATAAAATAAAATACGAAGATATTACAGTGTCTATCAACCGTTTTTTCTTTGAAAAAATTGCAGTTTTAAATGATTTATCTGTTACCGACATTCTTCTTGATCCGGGATTTGGTTTCGGAAAAACCATAGAAGATCAATATCAAATGATAGAAGATGCTTCCTTTTTTGGTTTGGGAAAATTTCCTTTATTCATAGGGATTTCCCGAAAATCTTTTATTTATAAAAAGCTAAACAAATCTCCTTTGGAAATTGAGAAAGAAACTCAAAAACTTCACCTTAAATTGCTAAAAAAAGGAGCTAAAGTACTTCGGGTTCATAATGTGGCTGCTACACGCGAAACTTTGAAAATTTTCTCCGAATCTTAAAAATAGAAAATGCTCTCAAAATTATTGAGAGCATTTTCATTTATTGGGATTTTAAATTATTTTTTGTCCACTACAATTTTGTCTTGTCTATTGGCTAAATTCCATGCGGCAGCAAATACCAATTGGGTTCTTTTCGCCAATAAAGGATAATCGATTTTATCGGGTGTATCGCCGGGTTTGTGATAATCTTCATGAATTCCATCGAAGAAAAAGGCAATTGGAATATTGTGTTTTGCAAAATTATAATGATCGGAGCGGTAATAGATTCTCATGGGATCTTTAGGATCATCGAATTTATAATCTAAATTCATTTTATCTAATTTGTCGTTCTCTTCTTCAATGATTTTCTTCAACTGCGAACTCAACATTTCCGATCCCACTACATATACATAATTTTCATTTCCTTTATGCTCAGGATCTACTCTTCCAATCATATCGATATTCAAATCTGCTACTGTATTTTCTAAAGGGAAAATTGGATTTTCAGAATAATAAGAAGAACCCAACAAGCCACGTTCTTCACCTGTTACGTGTAAAAAAAGAATAGATCTTTTAGGACCGAATCCCATTTTTTTGGCTTTTTGAAAAGCTTGGGCAATTGCCATTACCGCAACTGTTCCGGAACCATCATCGTCTGCGCCGGGATGAAGCACACCGCCCTGCATACCTACATGATCGTAATGCGCTGAAACAACGATGATTTCATCGGGTTTTTCGCTTCCTTGAATGTAAGCCAATATGTTTTCAGAATCGGGAATGGTAGTTCTTTTGCTCATAAATTCCGAAGGAACGTGTTGATAATAAGAATCCATGCTCGGCGGATGCCCGATTTGGTTTTCCTCGTATTGAGCAATCATATAACGGCCTGCTTTTTTCTGTCCTTCGGATCCGGTAGCACGCCCTTCCATTTCGGGACTAGCTATGGTGTATAAATCTTTTTTAAGATTATCTACCGTGATGCTTTTTAAAGATTGATTGTAAGCATTTTCAGCAGTTTGTACTGCACAAGAAGTCATTAAAATAGCCGTACCTATGGCTAAAAAGAGTTTTCTCATAATTATTTATTTTTTCCGAAGATAAATAATTTTCATTAAAAAAGTAGAATAAATTTCTATATCTTTCTCGATTATGGTAATAATTTATTTCAATAAGTAAATGTGAATCCTGCACTCCAACCCAAATCGCTGTCGTAATGAGATAAAACCGAAAGCCACTTTTGGAGAATATACTTTAAACCTATACGATATTCTTTATCTGTATTTACCATAAAACTCCCGCGCATTCGGGGACTAATAGGAATTCCTTCTCTTTGCAATTGAAGTCTTACTTTTCCGTTTTGGTCTACATTGGCATCGGCGGTTATAAGCCATGGCAACACATATTGCATTCCAATAACAAATGTATTTCGTTTGTTATGAGCCACATTCTGCCCCCACCAATTTTTTCTATTTTCATCTCCTTTTCCGCTTCTGGTCTGAAATCCTATATAAGGCATCGCCCACTGAAATTTACCTAAATATCTTCCGAATTTAAATTCAGCTTCATAGCCATCTTTTTCCCGATATCCTGAATGCCATTCTCCATTTAAAACATATCGAGTAGAACTCCACTCGGCTTCAGTATGTACACTTCTCGATTCTAAAGCCAATTCTCCTGTAAAAAAGCTCATGCGATTGTCTTTTAAAAACATTTTCCAAGCTTCTTTAGGATCGCTTAAATTAGGATTGGGAGAGGAGTTTTCATAACTGAAAATCCTGCCCATACCTGCCATCATGTGATATAAAATATGGCAATGAAAAAACCAATCTCCATCTTGGTTGGCAGGAAATTCGATGATATTGGTTTCCATAGGCATAATGTCCAAAACGTTTTTCATGGGCGCATAATCTCCATAAGCATTGAGCACCCTGAAATCGTGGCCATGTAAATGCATGGGATGCCTCATCATGGAATTGTTGTATAATTTAATCCTAACAATTTCTCCTTTTTTAATAAGGATTTTATCGGTTTCTGTCACCGTTTTATTATCTAAAGTCCAAAGATAATGAGACATATTTCCTTCTAAAACGAAGTTCAATTCTCGTATGGGTGCATCGCTCGGAAAGCTTGTAATTTCGGTACTTTCGAGCATTCCGTAATTCAGGATTTTTTCCTTTTTATTTTCCGAATGATTATAATGGGATTCGTTGGTATTATGAGCATTAGCATTATTTAAAGAAGAATGTTGTTGCTGTCTCAAATTCTCAGATGAAGGAGACATCATTTCTTCCATGTGTTTTGTAAGGTTTTCGCGTTCTTGTTGGGAAATTTCAGGATACATTACTGCATTCATATCCATTTGCTGTAATCCCATTTCCATATTCATGGGTTTCATATCGCCACTCATTTTCATCATTTTATTCATGCTTTCCATACCTTTAAAAAGCATAAGTTTCTCAAGATTTTTTGCATGATTTTTTTGTCCCGAACCCAGCCAAAGAGAAGCATGTCCCGAGCGATCTTCGGCAGTAGCACGAAATTCGTAGCTTTTTCCGTTTTCGGGAATTTCAATTTCTATATCGTAAGTTTCTGAAACGCCTGTTATTAATCTATCCACCTCAACAGGTTGAACGGGGTTTCCATCGTTGGCGATTACTTTTATTTTACCTCCGGAGAAATTGAGCCAAAAATATGTGGAAGCTCCACCATTTGCGATTTGTAAACGGATTTTATCGCCGGCCTTCAAGTTGTGATATTCCTGAGAAGATTTTCCATTCAATAAAAATTTCTGATAATAAACATCACTAATATCCATGGCTTCCATTCGCTTCCATTCATTTTTAAATTTGGTCCAAAAATTTCCGGTAGCTATTGCTTCGGAATAGCTTTGAACCGCGCTTTTTTTTATGGCATACCAATCGGTTTGATCGGTGTGCAATCTTCTCATGATTTCTTCCGGAGAATCATCTGACCATTCACTGAGCATGATGGGAAATGTCTTTTTATATTTTTCTATTTCATCATCCTGATTTCTTTTTTTAAATATCAACATTCCGTACATTCCGATTTGCTCCTGCATTCCGTGATGCGAGTGATACCAATAAGTTCCATTTTGTGAAACTTTAAATCTATAAACATAATCTTCTCCCGGTTTTATCGGCATTTGGGTAAGATACATTACACCATCTTCTTTATTTTCTACCATCACACCATGCCAATGAAGTCCTGTGCTTTCGTTTTTTAAACGATTATGAACATGAATTTCTGCGGTATCTCCTTCGGTAAAATACAAAACCGGAGCCGGAATTTGACCGTTAATGGCAATTGCTCTGCGTTGTTTTCCTGTATAATTTACCAATGTATCGCTTACATACAAATCATAATGCACCAGGTTTCCTTCAAAATTTACTTTACCATTAGAATGGTTGGGTTTTAATTCTTCCTCTTCTTGAATTGTTTTGTTCGTATTTATTTCCACCAAATCCATTCCACATTTCGGGCATTTTCCGGGAACAGAACTTTCTACTTCCGGATGCATAGGACAGGTATAAATGGTAGAAATTTCGGTGGAATTCGGCGTTTTTTCTTGTGCGTAATAGCAACCAAAAAGGAAAAGAAAAAATAAAGGAATCGATTTTTTCATCATTCCGGTTTTTTAATTTCCAATTCCACAGATCCACATGATAGCATTTGAGCGCCGTAATAAGGATTTTTAATTTCTTTTTCATCGCTCATCCAATATCCTTCGGCCATAGGACAATATTGAACGTAAATTGTTTCGGAAGTTAGTGGAAAGCGCTTTGCAATTTCAATCATATTTTTCGACAAATTGTAGAAATAATTGCGCTGTGTGGTAATGTTTTTCGATTGGGAAATTGCGGTGGCATCTTTTCTTAAAATACTGATATTTCCTTCGGAAATAATTTTAAAATCAATGGCTGAAGTTGCCTGAGCAAAGCCAATAGCAGCTTTTGAAACTTCTGTGGAATTATCGGAAACCAAAGCATTTTTCAGTTGAAGATAATTTTCATAAAGCTTCGTAAAAGAAGAATCGTTTTCTTGTGCTTTAAAAGATATAACAGCTCCCAAAATAAACAGGAGTGTAAAAATTGTTTTTTTCATTTTTAAAATTTTAAAAAGTAATATACATTCGATTTTCTAAGAATCCATTTTTCGGGATTCTATCAACTGTATTTTTACAATCTAAAATTCTGAAACAGAAGAAATATGGGAAGATATTTTCCTGTTACTTTTCCAAAAACGAATTCTTTTGAAAATTGTAAATGTGAGTAATTTCTCCTAAAAAAGAAATTTTCATTTGCAAAAAACGCTTTTCCAAAATTATTGATTTTCAGAGAAACGTGCGTTTGAGACGGATTTACCGAAAATGCTTCTGCTAAATGATCGCAACAATTTTCTTTTTTAAAAGAAGGTGGATTTTCATTCGCGTTACATGATTTGGTATGAAAAGCACAGGAAGAACTTAGCTGAGAGCAAGATTCATTTTCCACCATTCCCAAAGAGAAGATGGTGTAAAGTAAAATTAAGAAAATATTTCCTACTTTTTTCATGAAAAACAAAGGTATCTTTTTCCGTGAAAAAATAAATTATAAAATTCGGATATAATGTTATAAAAAACTCTCATTCTATATAAATAAAATGAGAGCTTTGTGGTTTTAAACTTTAATTTTAATCTACTATAATGTAAAATTGCTTACCAAATAGAAAATTCCCCAAGCGGCGAAAAATAAAATCAAAAGCCATACCCAAATAGGTACTACTCTAGGGTTTTCACTCCCGCGAATGATGAAACTGTCATTTTTTCCGGTATTGTATGCATTGAGCATCAGGGGAACTACGCCATTTAATTTAGCATTATTTTTCATTCCTTCTATATGGATAATGGGACCATTGGCCACGGTAAAATCGAGGATTTTTATCCCTTCTTTATTTTCGAAGCGACTTACGATTTTTAGTTGATGTTTACCATCCGGAATTTTTGTAGTATCTAATTCGAAGAGAACGGGACTTTCCAGTTTCGCTATCGGATTGGGTTCATCGTCTAAATATAGAAAAACAGTACAATGTTGTGTCGACATAATTTTGGATTTTAATAATTCAAAATATTATTCTTAATATGGTTTTTATCCCTTTCTCCTGGCTTAAATAAATATTTTACACTTAAGTAGAAAGTGGCAATCGTTATAACGGTGATTATTGCAACCCATACCCAATCGAAAGGTGATTGTGGACCGGTTCCATGTGTTAATCCTCTTGTTATTTTGGGTTGTTGCAATTCGCAAGCCTCACATGCTTTGGACATGGTTTGTACTCCTAAAAGGAAGAGTGCGGCTAATGCAAATTTGAATTTATTTATATTAAGTTTCATTTTACTTTATTTTATCCATAATCTCTTTCACTTCATCTACGGTAACTTCTGTACCGTTATTTCCCCAGCTTGTTCTTTCATGGTTTATGATTGCTGCCACTTCTTCGGGTTTTAATCCTGCAGCTTCTCCTACGTTTGGCATTGGTCCATAAGCGGGCATCAATGCTTCGTAACCTTTCATTATAATTGTAATATAAAGTTCTAAATCGTCTCCCAACACAATTCCATCACCTTTTAATGGTGGGAATGCGCCCGGAATACCTTCTCCATTTTCTTGGTGACAGGCTGCGCAATGCTGGGTAAATAGTGCGGCACCATTAGGTTGGTTGGCATCAGCACTTCCTCCTGAATTTGGTTTATCTTCAGGTTTATACAAGAATTCTCCTGCAGGTATAGAGGTGGGTAGTTCAGCTTGTTTTAAACTTAATAGGTAGGCTATTAAATCTTTTGCATCTTGTGTAGGAACTACTACTCCTTTTATTCCTTTTTTAAATTCGTCGGGTAATTTAACTTCAATATCCCCGGTTTCTAATTTATCTTTGGTAATGAACAACCAACGGAAAGCAGGCATAATAGATTGAGGTACTACCGATCTTGGGTTGAAAAGGTGGCTGTACTGCCAATCTTCATTGGATTGTCTTGCGCCGATATTGGTTAAGTCGGGTCCTGTTCTTTCAGATCCCATTAAGTTGGTACTACCTTGAAATAAATTCAATCTTTTGTTGCGAGCATAGTCTGCAGCAATATTAGGGCGAGGACCGAAAACATCGTCCTGGTCTATGTTTCTTACTTGCTGGGTATGGCAAGCTATACATCCTTCTCGGATATAAACCAACCTTCCCCGTTCTTCCTGAGCTGTAAGCGGCTTACTATTAGGAAGTGGTTGATACTCTCCTTGCACTTTTAATGAAGGAATAATACAGATTAGTAATGTAAGAACGATGAACAATCCACCAGCTCCTGCAAAGATTTTTCTATGATCGGTATAAAAATTCATTTTATATTAAATTTCTTGAGTTTTAACAGCTTCTAAAAATTCTTTTTGCTCTTCCATAGCTTTTTCTATTTCCTTCACGGGTTTTACCATGATATAGAAATTATATGCGAATAATAAATGAGATGCCCACATTAAGCTACCACCAATCGCTCGCCATAGCCAATAAGGTGCACTATAAACCACCGTGTCGATAAATGGTAGTTTATCCATCCACATCAATCCTTTTCCAGTACCACCAATCATTAGAGAGAAGATATAAAGTAACAATCCTACCAAAGCCAACCAAAAGTGCAATCCTACAAAAATGCTGTTGGGTTGTTTTCCTGTTAATCTCGGTACAATGGTATAAGTAAATGCCCACAACATAAAGGTGATAATTCCGTACATCGTCATATGTGAGTGCGCTACTGTAAAGTCATTCAAGTGCCATACCAAGTTAGCCCATCTAAAAGCTTCGGCAGAACCTTGCAATGAACCTGAAAAGTAGAAAATAATTCCCACCACATAGAATGGTAATACATAACTTAATTTCAATCGGTGCCATGAACCTCTAATCGTTAACATAAAGTTCACACTACCCGCAGTTACTGGGATTGCCATCCCCGCACTAGCTACAATTGCCACCGTTTGAAGCCACCATGGAATAGGTGTAAATATAAAGTGGTGTGTACCTATTAGAGTATAAAATAAAATTTGAGTCCAGAATGCCAAAACACTCAAACTATAAGAATAAACCGGACTATCTAATTCTTGAGGTAAGAAATAATACATTAAACCTAAATTGAGGAACATAAACCACATTCCTACGGCCATGTGCATATAGTATCCTTGAGTAATCGTTTCTCCCAAGCCATTTTGCCAAAAAGGAAGGTATCCCACCAAAGCTACAACAGCTATACATATCATTGCTGTTACAATGTACCAGTTGGAAACATATATTTCCTTTGTTTTCCTTGAGGCAATAGTCTTTACATGATTGTACATGGTGATGATAATCGCGATCGCAAACAATGCCATAATTGGCCAAATGTACTCTCTATATTCTCCTCCTGAGTTATTAATCCCTGCCATTAATGACAAGGTACCGAGGATAATACAAGCGTTCATTAAAACTAATGCCCACCTAGCAATTTTCAAACTATATATTTTCGTATTTCCTACACGAGGTACTACAAAATAACTCAATCCAACCATAGCCATAGAAGCCCAACCCCAAAATACCATATTGGTATGTACCGGCCGCAATCTACCAAAGCTCAACCATTCTAAGTGATCTACTTCAGGCGCTACAAACTTTATCCCTACATATTCTCCAACAGTAGTTCCAACAACTAACCAAACAATTGCAGAACCCAAAAACCAAAGAATAATATTCTTTTCTTTTGGGTCTATATTTACTCTTCCTATTTGTTTTCTTTTCCGTTGTAGAAAGCGCATATCTGCCTCCTCCAAACTTTCGGTAACAATACCTCTGGGGTCTTTTACCTCGGAGCGATTGGGAGAAAGTTCATCTCCACTTAATTGGTATTCTAATTCTCTTTTGCGTTGCTCCAACTTCTGAACCTGTTCAGGATTCAGGTTGTCCATTTTTTCGTAAATCCGCTTCAATTCACGCTTTTTGTTATTTTCCGAAATCTTGCGATTGAGTTTTATTAAAATAAGTAACAATGCAAAAAGAATTGGAATTGCAACTAAAACAATAGTAATCTGTATTGCCGGCCTGTCTAAAAGTTGAATCATCTTTTTATTTTAACTTATGAAGAATTACGTTAATTTTTTTTAACTTTTTTTAATATTTTCCTATGAGACCACGAAGGTACAAAAATCGCTTTAAGTTCATCGTATGATTGAAATCATAAAAGCTCTGATAGTCTATTTTTACTTCGAAATCCTAATAAAATACAAATCTAAATATTTATTTTTATTATTCCACATTGGCTTTTATCACTATTTCCTTCAAAAACAGCACAAATCATTTATTATCAATTATTTATACATGTTTTTAATTCTCTTGCAATTCTTAATTTTGTTTAATTCTAAATAACATCTTTTTTCCCCAGCCACTTTGCTTTCCTATAAGGTTGTTCATTTTTGCCATATTTTTCTCACCTAAATTTAAAATTTAATATTTTTAACAAATTTTTGACTAAAATTAACATTCTCCACCTTTAAAATAATCCCATGAGAAAAATCCTTCTTTATTTCGCTTTTTTTAGTTGTTTTGCGTGCAGCGACAAAAACTCGATTTCGCCCGACCAGATAGAAACCGGCATTTCTCTACAACTTGCACAATACCGAAAAAAAGTACTTTCGGATATTCACTACGATTTAAAATTTAAAATTCCCAAGGATAAAAATGAAAACATCCTCGCCCAAGAACGCATCGAATTTGTTTATAAATCCGATTCTAAAAATGCTTTGCTTTTAGATTTTAAAGAAAAAGCCGCCAACATAAAAAAAATCACCCTGAATGGAGAAAAAATTCCTGCCACGTGGATAAAAGAGCATATTCTATTGCCAAAAAAACATTTAAAAAACGGACTCAACCAAGTAGATATAGAATTTATCGCCGGAAATGGCGCTCTCAACCGAAGAGAAGATTATCTCTATTCTCTTTTTGTTCCGGATCGCGTGCGAAGTGTTTTTCCCGTTTTCGACCAACCTGATTTAAAAGCAGAATTCAGCCTGACTTTAGAAATTCCCAAAAATTGGGTGGCCACTTCCAATGGAAAAATGATTGAAAATATTCAAAAAGAATCTTCCAAAGTGCTCACTTTTGCCAAAACCGAAAAGCTGCCTACTTACCTGTTTTCCTTTGTTGCCGGAAAATTTAAAGTTGCCACTGAACCTTGGCGAAACACACAAATAGAATTGTATTACAGAGAAACCAATCGGGATAAAATAGAAGAAAGCTTGCCCTCCATTTTTTCTCAATATAAAGAATATGTAGAATTTTATGAAAATTGGACCGGCATAAAATATCCATTTCAAAAACACGGAATGGTCGCCATCCCCAATTTTCAATTTGGCGGAATGGAACATCCCGGCGCTTTACTTTTGCAAAATTCCACTTTATTTCTTACCAAAGATGCTACCGAAAGCCAACGAAACAACCGAGCACAATTGCTGGCACACGAAATAGCACATATGTGGTTTGGAGATTTGGTAACCATGAAGTGGTTCAACGATGTTTGGACAAAAGAAGTTTTCGCCAATTTTATGGCCGACAAAGCCACCGCCAATGCTGAAAACACCAAAAAATTCGATTTAAAATTCTTAACCGATCACTTTCCTGCCGCTTATTCTGTGGACAGAACTTTGGGTGCCAATCCCATTCGCCAAAAACTGGACAATTTGGAAAATGCCGGCACCATGTACGGAAATATTATTTACCACAAAGCGCCCATTATGATGCGACAATTGGAAAACTTAATGGGAGAAAAACCTTTTCAAGAAGGTATAAAAAAATATCTGAAAAAGTTTTCCTACGGAAATGCTTCCTGGCCCGATTTAATCGATATTCTGAACCAACAAACCAAAACAGATTTAATAAAATGGAACAAAGTGTGGGTAAATCGTTCGGGGCGACCTGTTTTCGACAAAAATATAATTTATAAAAACCAACATATCCAAAAATTTGAAATCAGCCAAACGCCCGAATTCGGGGAAAAAGCATTCTGGCCACAATCTTTTGATATCAGTTTTTACTATCCCAATTCCGTTACCCACAAAACCATACTAAATCAATCTTCACATGAAACCTTAAACGATTTTCTAAATCAACCTCAACCAAAATCCATTTTATTCAATCCTTCGGGAATGGGCTACGGCGTTTTTCCCATAGAAACGAAAATGAACGAGGAAATTTTCAATTTAAAAGATGAAGTGGCTCGCGCTTCCGCCTACATCAATCTTTATGAAAATATGCTGAACGGAAGAAATATCAATGTTCAACATTTATTTTCGTTCTTTTTAACAGGAATAAAAACAGAAAAGGAAGAGTTGAACTTAAGACTTCTTACCCGATATCTTTACCAAATGTATTGGATTTTTCTCTCTCATAACGAACGTGAAAAAATAGCTGCATCGGTAGAAGAAAACTTATGGAAAGCTTTTGATTTACAAGAAAATACACACAATAAGAAAACAATTTTTACTTCCTTGCAAAATCTTTTTATTTCCGATGCCACTTATAATAAATTGTACAAAATCTGGGAAACCCAAACTCCCCCAAAAGGAATCACATTACTGGAAGAAGATTATACCGGAATGGCATTGGAATTGGCGCTGAGAAAACCCAATCCCAACCTCCTCGAAACACAATTAGGAAGAATTGAAAATCCCGATCGCAGAAAGAGATTTCATATCATTTCGCCTGCGCTGTCTTTCGATAAAAATGTAAGAGATTCTATTTTCCAAAGTTTTACGCTGACACAAGGGCGCACCAACGAATCCGCTGTTTCATCGGCATTAAGCTATCTTCATCATCCACTGCGCCAACCTTCGGCTGAAAAATATTTACAGAAAAGTTTGGAACTTCTGCCCGAAATACAGAAAACCGGAGATATTTTCTTTCCCACCAATTGGTTGGAAGCCACTTTTGGACTGTATCGCGATGAAAAAGTTTATTTGCTGGTTTCTAATTATTTAAAGGAAAATCCACAACTAAATCCCAAATTGAAGGAAAAAATATTACAAGCTACAGATAATTTGAGGCGCACACAGGATTTGAAAAAAGCCGCTAAATAATGGAAGTATATTCTTTAAAAGCTTCTTCTAAATTGGTGTATTTTCCTTTAAAATCATCGATAGAAGAATCTTGAATAATTTTCCCCCGATGAATTAATACCACTCGGGAGCAAAGAGCTTCCACTTCCTGCATAATATGAGTGGAAAGAATTACGGTTTTATTTTTTCCAATTTCACGGATAATTTCGCGAATTTCGATAATTTGATTGGGATCCAAACCATTGGTGGGTTCATCCAAAATAATTAATTCCGGCTGAGCTAAAATAGCTTGCCCCAACCCTACTCGCTGCCGATAACCTTTGGAAAGTTGTCTTATTTTCTTATGTTTTTCGGGCGAAATTCCTACCCAATCGATAACGCGATCTATTTCGGAAGCACTTATTTTATGAATGTTGGCAGCCCATTGGAAATACTCTTTTACATACATTTCCGTATAAAGCGGATTATTCTCGGGTAAAAAACCTATTTTCTTTTTTACTTCCAACGCGTTCTGAGAAACCTCCAATCCACCGAAAATAATTTCACCTTCTTGCACATTTAATACACCTGCAATGGTTTTCATCAAAGTAGATTTTCCTGCGCCATTAGGACCTAACAATCCTACGATTTCGCCTTTTTCAATGTGTAAATTAATTCCATCCAAAGCCTTTTGTGTGCCGTAGTTTTTTGAAAGTTGCCGAATTTCGAGTGCCATATTTCTCCTTGATTAAAGACCATCCAAAGATAGAAATAAAAAAGCGAAGATTTTAAAAATCTTCGCTTTTGTGAGCATGGAAGGAGTCGAACCCTCAACCTTCAGAGCCGTAATCTGACGCTCTATCCAATTGAGCTACATGCCCATTTGAGGTTGCAAATATAACACATTTTTTATTCCTTTGACAAATGAAAATTACACTTTATACAATTATTTTTTGCCTGAGTCTTTTTTCTTGTAAAAAGACGAACGAAACACCTAAAAATGGAGAAATCCACATTTCGCAGCGCGTGCAATTGAAATCGGATAATAGCGATTGGGTGCTTACTTCGGGGAAATATGAAAATCAATTTTCAAAATCCGAGCTTCCTTTAAAAAACGTTGTAGTCCTCAATGCTTCGTTAATCGGGTATTTAAACGAATTGGGATTGCAAGATAAAATTATTGGCGTAAGCAGTCCGGAATATATTTATTCCCGCAAAATACATCAATTGATGGAAGAGGGGAAAATTCAGAATGTAGGAAACGAACAAAAATATAATGTAGAAAAAATAATCTCTTTAAAACCCGATGCCATTATAACCAACCATATTGCCAGCTTCGAAAATACTTATGATTTATTGAGAAAAAACGGAATGAAAATCATCTTTCTGGACGAATATTTGGAAGAAAAACCTTTAGATAAAACCGCTTATTTAAAGATTTTCGGGAAACTTTTCGGAGTAGAAAAAAAGGCAGATTCTTTATATACCGCCATTGAAAAACAATACAACGATTTAAAAAATAAAGCTCAGAAAGCCCAAGAAAAGCCAACGCTTATTGCCAACGAAATGTATGGCAACCAATGGTTTGTTCCGGGAGGAGATAGCTTTAACAGCCAATATTTTAAGGATGCCAATACCAATTACCCATGGATTTCTAACACCGATAAAAACTCCATTCCGCTTAGTTTTGAAGAAGTTTATGCCAAATCTAAAAACGCAAAATATTGGGTAAATGTAAGCGACTACAAAAATAAAGAACAATTGCTCGCCTTTAATCCTTCTTATGTTTTGTTAAATCCCTACAAAAATGGAAAAATATACAGCGTGGGAAATCGCACAAAGGGAAAAACAAATGATTTCTTCGAGTCGGGAGTGGTAAGGGCCGACAAAGTTTTAAAAGATTATATCAATATTTTTCACCCCGGATTATTGCAGGATTCCACCCTTTTTTACATGAAAGAGTTGAAGGACTAAAAAGATTTTTTATTTTTTACGAAAATAAATTTCTATCGGAACTCCTGTAAAATGGAAGTTTTTTCGCAATTGATTTTCCACAAACCGCTTGTAAGGTGGTTTTACATACTGTGGAAGATTACAGAAAAACACAAATTGTGGCGATGGCGTAGGCAACTGAACACAATATTTTATTTTAATGTACTTTCCTTTGGTTGCCGGCGGCGGAGTTTCTTTTACAATGGGCAACATTACTTCGTTCAGCTTGCTGGTTTTAATGCGTTTTCGGCGGTTTTCAAAAACTTCCATTGCAGTTTCTACAGCTTTCAAAATCCTTTGTTTCGATAAAGCAGAAATAAACAAAATAGGAATATCGTTAAATTGCCCTATTTTAGCTTTAATACTGTTTTCAAAATCGCGCATGGTGTTGGTAGATTTTTCCACCAAATCCCATTTGTTTACCAACAAAACTATTCCTTTTCTATTGCGCTGTGCCAAGCTGAAAATATTCATATCCTGAGATTCCCAACCCAAAGTAGCATCTACCATAATAACCACCACATCGGAATTTTCTATTGCACGCACCGAACGCATTACGGAATAAAATTCCAAATCTTCCGACACACGATTTCGTTTTCTCATTCCGGCAGTATCTACCAAAACAAATTCGTGCCCAAATTTATTGTACAAAGTTTGAATGCTGTCGCGCGTGGTACCTGCAATATCGGTTACAATATTTCTGTCGTCTCCCAAAAGCGCATTGGTTAAAGTAGATTTCCCTACATTCGGACGCCCGGCAATGGTAATTTTGGGAAGTCCTTCAAAGGGATCTTCGTATTCTTTTTGGGGAAAATCTTTTACCACATCATCCAATAAATCGCCGGTTCCGCTTCCTGTTGCCGAAGAAAGTGTATAGTATTTTTCAATTCCCAACTGGTAAAATTCGGTTGCTGCCAATTCTTCCTTCGAGGAATCTACTTTATTCACCACATAATAAATGGGTTTATCGGCTCTTTGGAGAAGTAAAAATATTTCTTTGTCGGTTGTAGTTACACCTTCTTGCACATTTAGCATAAAGATGATGGAGGTTGCTTCGTCCACCGCTAATTGTACTTGTTTGCGAATTTCTTGTTCAAAAATATCATCGGAACCCACTTCGTAACCTCCGGTATCGATTACCGTAAATTCTACTCCATTCCAATCGGATTTGCCATAATGGCGATCGCGAGTTACTCCGGAAGTGCTGTCTACAATAGCTTCGCGCCTTTCCAATAATCGGTTGAAAAGGGTAGATTTTCCTACATTGGGCCTTCCTACTATGGCTACGATATTCGACATTAGATTTGTTTAAATAATTGCATCAAAGTTTCAAAGATAAGAACATTCTGCTTTTTGTCCCTATGTATTTTTTTAAATTCTTTTATCAAATTTCATCCAACAAAAACCGAAATAAAAAAGAGTAATTATCGTATTCTTGATAATTACTCTTTCAAGTGGTCTCTCCAGGAATCGAACCAGGGACACAAGGATTTTCAGTCCTTTGCTCTACCAACTGAGCTAAGAGACCATCACTCTAAAACTCTTTGCTGAATTTTTTCGTGCTGCGAATATACAGAGATTAATTTATATCCACCAAATTTTTTCAAAACATTTATAGAAAGAAATTTATAGTTTATTCATTTTCAATATCGTTCTTTTCGTCTAATTTTTTGTAATACTCACTCATTTCTTCCAAGACGGGTTTTATGGTGCTTTCCGGTAAATCGCTAATTCTAATGTACATTAATCCGTCGATGGCATCGTTAAAATTAGGATCTACATTAAAAGCAATTACTTTTGCATTTTGTTTTATGTATTTTTTTATCAGCACCGGCATACGCATTTGAGGTTCAAAATCGTCGATTAGCTTGTCGAATTTATTTAAATCGGCATCTATACCTTCAAAGAAAAGCAATTTATCCCGCTCTTTTAATCGTACTTTATAAGCGTTTTTAGGATGAACATATTGTCCCACCACTCCATCGTAATAATGGGAACGCATAAATTCTATCATTAAAGTTTTACTAAAATCCGAAAATTTATTGCTAATGCTTACGCCCCCCATTAAAAATTTATGTTCCGGATGCCTTAAACATACATGGATAATCCCCCGCCACAAAAGAAAAAGCGGCAATGGCTTTTGTTGATATTCTTTAATAATGTAGGCTCTTCCCATCTCGATAACTTTGCGGAAAAAAGGTTGGATTTCTTGGTCGAAATCGAACAAAGAACTGGTATAAAAACCATTGATTCCATATTTTTTCATCACTTCACTGCCCAATGCCATTCGATAAGCGCCCACCAATTTTTCGTTTTGCTTGTCCCACAAAATAAGATGGTGATAATGGTGATCGTACTCATCCAAATCGAAAGGCATGTTTGTGCCTTCGCCTTCGGACCTGAAAGTAATTTCCCTTTGTCGACCGATTTCGCGCATGATATAAGGAGTATTATCGGATTTTAGAAAATATACTTCGTAATTTCCATTGGTAAAAACCAACTTTCCTTCGCTGGAACGGAGACGTTCGATTTCTTTTAGAATATCTTTTTTATTGGTTTCTGTGATAATATTGTGAACGATATTCTCATTTTGCTGAAATTGAAACCGGCTGCTAATATTGGGAATTCTTAAATTATCCATTAATTTCTTCCGCTTCTCGAAATAGGATTTCATCATGTGCACCCGTTTGTTTAAGAAGTTTCCAAGTTCTTCGGGGCTTTCGTATTCTTTCTGGATTTTTGGTAATACAGCTTTTCCAATTCTTATTTTTATGGGTTCTTCGCGTTTCCTCATCATTTCGTAAGGCAACATGGCGGTTTGTAAATCGGGGTGTAATTTTGCTACATTATAAAAAAGATGACTATTGGAAGCGTGAAAATACATGGGAACCACAGGAACTTCCATTTTTTGAATAAGCTTAAGAATAGGCAATTCCCAAGATTTATCCATAATTTGGCCATAATCGTTGTTTTTGTTGGAAACTTCGCCAGCCGGAAAAACGCCAAAACAACCTCCTTCTTTCAGTAATTTTATGGCGGCGCGCATTCCTCCTGTGCTGTTAAAAACTTCTTTTCGCCCTTCAAAAGGATTTACCGCAATAATATACGGTTCCATCGGCTTTATTTTATTAAGAAGAAAATTCCCCATAATTTTAAAATCGGGGCGAATTTCGGAAATTATCTTCGTCATAATAATTCCATCCAACGCTCCTAATGGATGATTGGAAACCAAAATAAACGGTCCTTTTTTTGGGATTTTTTCCAAGTCTTCTGCAAAAACAATATAGCTTGTTCCTAATTGATTTAAAAGAGAATCGAAAAAATCTCTTCCTTGTTTATCTTTCACCAAATCGTATAAATTGTTGAGTTTATTCAGCTGAGTGATATTCATCAAAGCGGAAGCTGCGATATTTTTTAAAATTCCGGTTTTCTCTAAACCAGCAGCATTTATTAATTCCTTTTTGCTAATTAAACTCATACCTTTTTTATTTGGTTACCATCTGAAAAGTATTGGCTGCGAATTGCTCCATCAAAACTTCTTTATCTTTATAAAACCTGCCTAAATTTCCCATATTTGCATTCCGAATTGTTAATAAAGAAACTTCCGGAACAAGGGTGGTTTCGAATTTTTCTTTTAAAACCGAATGTAGTTTTTCACAATTCCCAAATTTATCTTCCAAACACAAAGCTAAAGAAATTGCCGAGTTTTGAATAAGTGATGCTTTGATATTCAATTTACTCATTTCGCCAAAAATAAAGCTTATATGGTCTTCTGCAATAAATGAAAAGTCTTTGGTAGCAATGGTTAATAAAGCTTGATTTTCTTTCAGTATAAAACTTTCTTTTCGCTCGTAGCTTTCGGTTTCCGAAACTTCGGTTCCTTTTTGCTCATCGTGAATAAAGGATTTTACATAAAAAGGAATCAGCTTTTGTTTCAGCGGTTGTAAAGTTTTCGGGTGAATTACAGAAGCTCCGTAATAAGCCATTTCTATCGCTTCGGTATAAGAAATATGGTCGATGAGTTCTGCATTGGGAAATTTTCTGGGGTCGCCCGTCATTACGCCCGGAACATCTTTCCAAATGGTCATTTGCTTGGCATCCATACAATAAGCAAAAATAGCCGCCGAATAATCCGAACCTTCTCGCCCTAAAGTTACAGTAAAATTATTGTCGTCCGAAGCTATAAAACCTTGGGTTACATAATTTTTAGTAGCGTTAATGTTTTTAATATTTTCTTCGGTAATTTCCCACCTTACATTTCCCTCGCGATATGTAGAATCCGTTTTAATAAAATCCCGAGCATCCAACCAAATGTTTGGTAAATGATCCTCGTTCAGATATTGAGAAAGAATGGTAGAAGACATAAGTTCTCCATAGCTTACCACCTGATCGTAAACAAAATTATATTTCGGGGAGCGCGTTCTTCTTAAAAAGGATTCTATATCGGTAAAAAAATCTTCTATCTCATCGAAAATTTTGTGGTTTTTAGGGAAAAGATCTTTTGCAATATCGAGATGATTTTTCTTAATGTCGAATATTTCCTGTTTATAATCTTCGGCAGCGAAATATTTTTCTACTACTTTCTCCAAAGCGTTGGTGGTTTTTCCAAAAGCTGAAACCACCAATAAACATTGCTCGAAATTCTGGTTTTTTAAAACCCGAGCCACATTTTTCACACTTTTTGCATCTTTTACAGAAGCCCCTCCAAACTTATAAACCTTCATTTATATGGAAATAGTTTTTAACTTGTTGATTGCTAAACGTCTTTTTTACGTCAAAATAATATGCAATTTAACAAAATATTCAATTTTAAATCAGCAAATATCTATATAAATTCCTTAATTTTCCCGAAATTTGGAAATAATCTCAAATCCATTACAAATCATGAATGAACAGTCTTTTCGCACACTCGGTGAATTTATTATTGAAAAACAAGAAGATTTCAAGTACTCCACAGGGGAACTTACCCGATTGCTCAGCTCCATAAAATTAGCTGCAAAAGTGGTAAACCGCGAGGTAAACAAAGCCGGAATTGCAGACATCTCGGGGAAATCGGGAAATACAAATATCCAAGGAGAAGAACAGCAAAAACTCGATGTTTTAGCCAATGAAATTTTCATAGAAGCTTTATCTCAACGAGAAGTGGTTTGCGGAATTACTTCCGAAGAATCGGAGGATTTTATTGAAATTAACGCCGGTGAAAATGCTCATCTTCGGAAATATGTGGTTTTAATGGATCCTTTGGACGGTTCTTCCAACATCGATGTAAATGTTTCCGTGGGAACTATTTTTTCCATTTACAGAAGAGTATCCGAAGTGGGAACTCCGGTTCAAAAAGAAGATTTTTTACAAAAAGGAATCAATCAAGTGGCGGCGGGTTATGTTATTTATGGTTCTTCCACCATGTTGGTTTTTACCACCGGAAATGGCGTAAATGGTTTTACCTTAGATCCTTCGCTGGGAACTTTTTACCTTTCGCATCCGGATTTAAAATTCCCCACCAAAGGAAAAATTTATTCCATAAACGAAGGAAATTACATCAAATTTCCCCAAGGAGTAAAAGATTACATAAAATATTGCCAGGAAGAAAAAGGAGACAGGCCTTATACTTCGCGGTATATCGGCTCTCTTGTTGCCGATTTTCACAGAAATATGCTAAAAGGTGGAATTTACATTTACCCTTCCACTTCTCAATCTCCTAATGGTAAATTGCGCTTGTTGTACGAATGCAATCCCATTGCTTTTCTTACAGAACAAGCCGGTGGAAAAGCTTCCGATGGTTTTAAAAGAATTATGGAAATAGAACCTAAAGAGCTTCACCAAAGAGTTCCTTTATTTTTCGGAAGTGCCGCAATGGTAACCAAAGCTGAAGAATTTATGAAAAAATCCGTAGGTAAATAACTTTACATATAAAAATTAATGCACGCAGAATACGAAAAATACCGATTGATTTTTAAACGACCGGGCGGAACCTCAAGAGGAATTTTAACAGAAAAAGAAACCTATTTTCTCACTCTTTCCGAAGGAGAAAACAAAGGAACAGGCGAATGTGGATTATTTCGTGGATTGAGTTACGACGATGTTCCACAATACGAAGAAAAACTAAAATGGCTGTGCGAGAACATTCATTTATCACAGGATATTATTTTCCAAAATCTTTATCATTTTCCTTCCATTTGGTTTGGTTATGAACAGGCTTTGCTTAACCTGAAACACGGAAATCGGCTTTATTTTCCCAGTCTTTTTACCGAAAGTAAAAACAGTATTACCATCAACGGGCTTATCTGGATGGGAAATGTCGATTTTATGAAAGAGCAAATTGAGCAAAAATTAAAAGATAATTTTCGTTGTATTAAACTTAAAATCGGAGTTCGTTGGCAAGAAGAAAAAAAAGTAATTCAGGAATTGCGCAAAAGTTTTCCCAAAGAACGCTTGGAACTTCGCGTGGATGCCAATGGCGCTTTCACTTATGAAGAAGCTGAAATCGTTCTTCAAGAACTTGCCGACTTAAATATTCATTCTATTGAGCAGCCGATAAAAGCCGGCAAAATGCAAGAAATGGCAAAATTGTGCGCCTCCACTCCCACACCTATTGCTTTGGATGAAGAATTGATTGGCGTACTAAGCAAAGAAGAGAAACAAAAATTACTGGAAACCATTCGCCCGCAATACATTATTTTGAAACCTTCTTTGGTGGGTGGATTTTCAGGAAGCGATGAATGGATTTCGCTGGCAGAAAAAAACAATATCGGTTGGTGGATTACCTCGGCTTTGGAAAGCAATATCGGTTTAAATGCTTTGGCACAATATACTTTTACCAAAGGAAACTCCATGCCACAAGGCTTGGGAACCGGCGCTCTTTTCACCAATAATACTCCGCCTTCTTTAGAGTTGAAAGGAGATCAGTTGTGGTTTTTAAAATCTTAATCTAAAGAACGAATTATTTTTTTATGAGGTTTTTTAAATAATCTCCATAGCCGCTTTTTTCATATTTTTCCGCCGAATGAAGAAGCTCTTCCTCGTTGATGAAACCATTTAAATAAGCGATTTCTTCTATACAACCAATTTTAAAACCTTGGCGTTTTTCAATTACATTTACAAATTCTGTGGCTTCGTGTAAAGAATCGAAAGTTCCTGTATCCAACCACGCTGTTCCGCGTGCCATTACTTCCACTTTTAATTCTCCTTTTTTTAGATAAACATTGTTTACATCGGTAATTTCCAATTCTCCTCGTGCAGACGGACGAATGTTTTTTGCAATTTCAACCACCTGATGATCGTAAAAATACAATCCCGGAATGGCATAATTCGATTTGGCATTTTTAGGTTTTTCTTCTATTGAAATGGCATTATGATTTTCGTCGAATTCCACCACTCCATATCTTTCCGGATTGCTCACATGATAAGCAAAAATAAGCGCTCCATTGGGAGATGTTTTTTGTTTTAAAACCCTTCCCATTCCGGCACCATAAAAAATATTGTCGCCCAAAATTAAAGCTACAGAATCTCCGTTTATAAACTTTTCTCCCAGAATAAAAGCCTGCGCCAAACCATCGGGATTGGGCTGCTCCACATATTCTATTTTGCACCCGATTTGGGAACCATCGCCCAACAATCTTTTAAAACCAGATTGATCTTGTGGAGTTGTAATAATTAAAATTTCTCTTATTCCTGCCAGCAATAAAGTAGAAAGCGGATAATAAATCATGGGTTTGTCGTAAACCGGCATCAGTTGCTTACTTACCGCAATGGTAAGCGGATAAAGTCGGCTTCCTGTGCCTCCGGCTAATATTATTCCTTTCATTTTTTAATATTTGTTTCCTTGAATATTCCCCGGAATTTTCTACTGTTTTTAAAATTCTAAATCTCGGTTGGGAAAAATTCTTAGTGTTTTTAAATTTAAACAAAAGTATTTAAAAATAAATTCTTGTTTATCAACGGGATAAATATTGCTTTTTATAATATTCCAAATAAGTTCCTGAAGTAACGTTTTTCAACCATTCTTCATTTTCAAGATACCAATCGATGGTTTGGGAAAGTCCTTCTTCAAAAGTAACCGAAGGTTTCCAGCCCAATTCCCTATTTATTTTAGTAGCATCAATCGCATAACGCCTGTCGTGCCCCGGGCGGTCTTTTACAAAAGTGAGCAACTTCTCCGAAGCACCTTCGGGATTTCCCAATTTTTCATCCACCTGACGAATCAGTTCTTTTATTAAATCTATATTTTTCCACTCGTTAAATCCTCCGATATTGTAAGTTTCGGCAATTTTTCCTTTTCTAAAAATAGTTTCGATTGCTTCGGCGTGATCCAAAACATACAGCCAATCGCGGGTATATTTTCCATCTCCGTAAATGGGAAGTGGTTTTTGGTTTAAAATATTAGAAATGCAAAGCGGAATCAACTTTTCGGGAAACTGATTGGGACCATAATTATTGGAACAATTGGAAATTATAAAAGGCAAACCATAAGTATTTCCATAAGCTCGAACCAAATGATCGGAAGCCGCTTTGGATGCGGAATAGGGAGACTTGGGATCGTATGGCGTAGTTTCCACAAAATAACCTTCTTCCCCCAAACTGCCGTAAACCTCATCGGTGGAAATGTGATAAAATAAGTTTTCACGATAATTTGGAAAATTACCATGAGAATATTCCGGATTTAAACTCCAAAAATCGCGACAAAGATTGAGCAAATTGGCCGTTCCCTGAACATTGGTTTTAATAAAAGCCATGGGATCCTGAATACTTCTATCCACATGACTTTCGGCCGCCAAATGAATTACTGCGTCGGGTTGATGTTTTTCAAAAACCTGCTTCAGTTCTTCAATTTGGGTAATATCTGCTTTTTCGAAAAAATAATTAGGTGCATTTTCTAAATCCCGTAGGTTTTCCAGATTTCCGGCGTAAGTTAAAGCATCTAAATTAATGATGTTTTTATCGGGATATTTTTCCACAAATTTCCTTACTACATGCGAACCTATAAATCCTGCGCCGCCGGAAATTAAAATATTTTTCATGAATTCATTAATGTTTTTATGTCTAAAATCTTTTCCAAAAGTAACTGAATTTATTTTCTTAAAAATTACATTCGGAAAGAAGAGGTGCATTTTTATCTTTTTCAGAAAGTATAATCTGCGATGGATTTATCTTCCAGTCGATATTTAAATCAGGATCGTCGAATTTTATACTGCATTCGGATTCTTTATGATAAAAATTATCGCATTTATAAGTGAAAATAGCTTCCTCGCTCAACACAGCAAATCCATGTGCAAATCCCCTCGGAATGTACAACTGAAGTTTGTTTTCCGAAGTTAGCTCCACACCTGTCCATTGTTTATAGGTGGGTGAATCTTCCCTTAAATCTACCGCCACATCCCATATTTTGCCTTGTAAACAGGAAACTAATTTGGCTTGGGCAAATCCTCCTTTTTGCAAATGAAGTCCGCGCAAAACTCCAAAATAGGATTTGGATATGTTATCTTGCACAAAATGACCATTCATTTGGGTGTATTCTTCAAAAATTTTTTGATTGAATTTTTCATAAAAATAACCCCGATTATCTTCTATAATCGTGGGCTCTATTACAAAACAATCTTTTAATAAAGTTTTCTTTATTTTCATTTTTCGGCTTCGATTTCCAGCTTCTTTTTCTCCTGAACATAAACTGCGTGTTTTAGTGCAGAACTGGAAAAACGATGGTCTCTTTTGTTATAATAAATTTCAATTCCTTTTTCCTCGCAATACTCCTTTCCGGTAAAGTTTTTGTCTTTATAATCTTCTCCAATAATGCGAACATCTATTACAAAGGATTTTAAAATATCCATTAAATCGGCTTCGGTATTGTAGGGAATAATTTCATCTACAGATCGGCAGGCTTTTAGCTGAATGTACCTTTCTACAATGGATTGCGTGGGTTTATTTTTATTGGGCCTGTCCAAAGTGGGATCCAATTGTAAACCAACTATTAAATAATCGCAAACGGTCTTGGCCTCTTCCAACATTTTAATGTGGCCAGCGTGTAAAAGATCGAAAGCGGAAAATGTAATTCCTATCTTTTGTGTTTTCATTTTATTCTAAATTTCAATGCTTTTTGCAAAAGTAAGAATTAAAATTAAATAAAAAGTGAAATAAATGTTCGCCACAATATTTTACAATCCAATATAAAAGATTGTTTTTCATAATATTCCAAATTCATTTTTACTTTATCGGGAAAAAGAACCTCATCGTTATACTTTAGTGGATTTTCACTATTCAGCAACAATTTTTCTTCGTTTCGATATTTAATACTTGCTTCGGAAGTAAGACCCGGTCTTAGTTTTAAAATTTTGCGCTGCTCGCCTTCTAATCTATCATAATATCCCGGAATATCGGGACGAGGTCCCACAAAGCTCATTTCTCCTTTCAAGATATTCAGCAACTGAGGAAGTTCGTCCATTTTACTTTTCCGAAGAAATCGAGAAATCCGTGAAATTTCCAAAGTTTTGGGATGTATTGTTCTCAATTTATATATTTTAAAAGGCTTTCCATCTTTTCCTATTCGTAATTGGGAAAAAATTCCGTTTGCGCGTGTGGTCCACATCGATATAAAAAAGCACAAAATGAGCAGAGGAAATAACAAAATCAAGAGAATGATGGCCAAAAGACAATCAAAAATAATTTTCCAAAATTTGTATTTCCCCATTTTTATAGTTATTTCATGGTGGTTACAAAATTAGATAATTTTAATTTTAAAAATCGGCATAAACACATAATTGCGTTCTTCCACTTGGTATAAATAATTCAATACATTTTATTTAACTTTGCATTTGTAACAAAATCTTTCATGGAAGAAGAAAAAAAACCTCTTAATTTTTTAGAACAAATCATTGAAAACGATTTAGCTAACGGACTTCCCAAAGAAAAACTCCGTTTTCGTTTTCCGCCGGAACCCAATGGATATTTACACATTGGGCATACCAAAGCAATTTGTATAAATTTTGGTTTGGGGCTAAAATACAATGCGCCGGTAAACCTACGTTTCGACGATACCAATCCCGAAAAAGAAGAACAGGAATATGTAGATGCCATTCGCAAAGACATAGAATGGTTGGGCTTTAAATGGGATCAGGAAGTTTACACTTCCGATTACTTTCAACAATTGTACGAATGGGCTGTAGAAATGATAAAAGAAGGAAAAGCTTATGTAGATGAGCAACCCTCGGAAATTATAACAGAACAACGCAAAACTCCCGGCGAAGAAGGAATAGAATCTCCTTTTCGCAACCGACCTGTGGAAGAATCTTTAGCCTTATTCGAAAAAATGAAAAATGGAGAAGTAGAAAGCGGCTCCATGTCTCTACGTGCAAAAGTAGATATGAATTCTCCCAACATGAATCTTCGCGATCCTGTTATGTATCGGGTTTTAAACAAACCTCACCACAGAACGGGAACTTCTTGGAAAATCTATCCCATGTACGATTGGGCGCACGGAGAATCCGATTATTTAGAGCAAGTTTCTCATTCCCTATGTTCTTTGGAATTCGAAAATCACCGCCCACTTTACAATTGGTATTTGGAGCAAGTTTATGACGAGAATAAAGTAAAACCCAAACAACGCGAATTCGCAAGAATGAACGTTACCTACATGATTACTTCGAAAAGAAAACTTCTCAAGTTGATTTCCGAAAACATCGTTACCGGTTGGGATGATCCCAGAATGCCTACCATTTCAGGAATGCGCAGAAAAGGTTATACCCCGACAGCTATTCGCAATTTTATAGAACGTGTAGGCGTAACCAAAAGAGAAAACCTTATTGATATTCAATTATTGGAACACTTTGTTCGTCAAGATCTTAATCAAAAAGCCAAACGTGTAATGGCGGTTATAGATCCGGTAAAATTGATTATTGAAAATTATCCCGAAGATCAAGAAGAGTGGCTGGAAACCGAAAACAATCCCGAAGATGAAAATGCAGGAACACGTAAAGTTCCCTTTTCAAAGGAATTGTACATTGAACGTTCTGACTTTAAAGAAGAAGCCAATCGCAAATTTTTCCGTCTGAAACTCGACGGTGAAGTCCGCTTAAAATCGGCTTACATTATAAAAGCAGTTCGAGTGGACAAAGATGAAAATGGAAATATTACTACAATTTACGCCACTTACGACGAGAAAAGTAAATCGGGAAGTGGTACTGAGGAAAGTCTGCGCAAAATAAAAGGAACATTGCATTGGGTTTCTGCCCGACATGCTGTTCCGATTGAAGTAAGGAAATACGATCGCCTTTTTACCGTAGAACAACCCGATGGAGAAAAGGATGTAGATTTCTTGGAATATCTCAATCCCAATTCTTTACAAGTAATTCATGGATTTGCAGAACCTCATCTGAAGGAATCCAAAATCGGTGAAGCGCTTCAATTTCAGCGAATTGGTTATTTTACAAAAGACCAAGATTCTACTTCTGAGAAATTAGTTTTCAACGAAACGGTTTCTTTAAAGGATTCTTACAAACCTTAAAAATAAAATAATCCTAAATAAAAGCCCGCCGCGATTGAAAATCGCGACGGGCTTGATTTTTAAATCGTTTTGAAAAATACCTTTATAAATATTTTGTGAAAAAGGAAACCTAAAAGGAAACCAATGATATCGGCAAAAACATCTCCCAATTCCATTGTTCTGCCCCAATTTAATAAATCCTGAAATATTTCTGTAAGAAGTGCATAACACAAGATAATTTGCAAAAGAATAATAAACTTTATTTGGGGAAAAGCAGCAAGAAAACAAAATGCCAAAAAAGCGAAAATGGATAAATGTATTATCTTATCAATTCCCTGAAAAAGCATCCACTCGATTGAGGTGTCGTCTCCGGGTTTCAAGAGCATATAAGTAAGAAACGCCCAATAAATGGGCAAAATCCAACGAAATATTCTTTTAAAATTATCCAATTAATTCTTGATAATCCCCCGCAGAAAGAAGATGTCCGGCATCTACGTCGGCACTTAATTCTATTTTCACTATCCAACCTTGACCATAAGGATCTTGATTAACTAATTCGGGTTGAGCATCCAAAGCTTCATTTACTTCGATTACTTTACCTGCTATGGGAAGGAATAAATCCGAAACTGTTTTTACAGCTTCTACGGAACCAAAAATTTCGCCTTCATCTAATTCTTCATCCAATGTATCTACATCGATAAAAACAATGTCTCCCAATTCACTTTGGGCAAAATCAGTAATACCTATGGTGGCTGTAGTTCCTTCAACTCTTAACCATTCATGGTCTTTTGTGTACTTTAAATCTGTTGGAAAATTCATGTTTATTATTTTATAACTGTTCAAATTTAATCAAAAAAGCGTTCATTCAAAATTTTTTATGACGATAAATGAAACCTATCCTCCGAAATTGAAGGTGGCGGTAATTCCGGCACGAACGGTGGATAATGGATAAGCGGTAGAAATTTTATATTTAGAAGTCATCTGATCGTAGAAGAATTTTAAATTGAAATTTCTGGAAAAATTATAATCCGCAGACAGCTTTATCGTTAAAATTCTCTGCCCGCCGGTTACCTGAGAATCCTGCATCAAAATATTAGTAATGGTGGTTTTGTTGTCTCTAAGTCCTAAATCGGCGCGGATGTTTAAATCGCTAACAAAATCTTTCACTTTTCCGCGGAAATTCATTCTCAGTTTTACATCTTTCATAATATACCCAAATCCCATTACCACTTCATTAGAAACATCTTCTGTAAGCGTGGAATTTTGCAATCCTAAAAGATACATTCTATCTCTGTTGAGCATGGCGCGGAATTGCATATTGTTTCGCAAAGTCATATCCACCCCGATTAAAGGAGCAAAAGATTCTATATAAGCCACTTGTGAGAAAGTATAAGGATTTCGGAAATCTCCGTTTAAATCTCTTTCCGTAGCACCGGTATTTCCATTTTCATAATTATAATAATCTATATTCGACTGGATATCGGTAGCTGTATAAGTAGAGGTATAACTATGCAGAATGTCTAATTTGGAAAATTTGCTGGCAACGAAAGGAATGTTTTTCAATCCCGAATATATAATTTGCCAATTGGGCAATGGGAATTTTGCTTTAACAGGATTTCCCATTTTTTTAATGGTTTTTCCTTCAATTGCTGCTTTAAATGCCGGCACTAAAACATAAGAATTGGTAATTCCATAACCATCTGCAAAATCATTTCCGGAAACAGCACCGCCCAATCTTTGTGAGAGTTCTTGTGCATTTTCTACCATAGTTTTGAATATATCTCCACCTTTTCTGAAAGCCGTAGGGAAAATCCAAGAGGTATAAGAATAGGTTACCATATCGTTGGCAAATGAAGATTGAAATCCTAAACTTCCAGGAATAGAGGAATCGTCGGGAAGAGCATCTAAATTATAACCGCCTTGTATAAGATTTCGGGTATAATTCCGAAGGAAATTTAAATCTATCCTTAAATCATTAATCGGTTGAATCTGAATTGCCGCTCTAATTTCTTGGTTTTTCATTTGGGTGTAAGCATCCGTCATGTAAGCGGAATTGGAAAGCCAATTTCTTTCTACAGCTATCCGCCTGATATCTGCTTGCGAGCCCAATAAAAATCCAATAGTAGGTCCGCCAATATTTTGCCCATAACCATAAAAATTAGGCGACGATAAAATTCCCGGAAGTGCTATTGAATTATTTTCGCTGAAATTAAAATCTACCTGCTTTATCGAAGTGAACGCATTCATAATCGATTGTAAAGGCGATAATTTATATTTAAATTTATGGCTCTTGAATTTTATCCTCTTTTGGGGTTCGGTTTCCAATTGTCGATAAACATTGTCAATAGAATCTATTTCCGCTCTGCGCCCTATTTGAATGGAATCTATATTCCTAAAATATTTAAATTTCTTTAAAAATGCAGGGAAATCCACATTTCCGGTGAGCATCTTTTCGTTTGTGTTTTGCGCTAAATTTCCCAAATCCGAAGGCACTCCATCCGGATCTACATAATCCCGCATCGCAGTAGATCGCGCCGACCAATTGTAACTGAAACCATAAGCTGCTTCTGCCTGTATAAAATCTAAATACGGAAGATATTCGAAGGGTAATCTATAATTGAGTTGTACTTTATGATTATACAAAACCGGCCGACCGGAACGGAACGGATTGGCAAAGATGGAACGATTGTTCATCTGATTGGGACTGATATTGTCGTTTAAAGTTCGGGTTGCCGAAAAGATATCCAGTTTTAAAGATTTGGTGAAATTAAATCCTAAATTATATTGCCAGCCAAAGTAAAAATTGCGGTTTCTGATGGCTGCAAAATCATCTCCCGGAACTCCGGATAAAAGAGCTTCCACATTTCTAAATTGCATTTCGCTGTAGGAACGATCGATTTCGGTGCGGAAAGAAAAACGCGTGGGAACAATATTAAAATTCAATTCCTTTACCCACTGTAAATATTTATACGATTTTGCAGTATCGCTAATGATTTTATTAAATGGCTGAATTACCCACGGTTTGAAGTTGTAATTGTAATCGATATAACCTCTTAAATATTGTCGGTAATTTTTTGTGGTGTATACATCGCGATAATAATCGTCGTTATAAATTGCAGTAACACTGATGTTTTCCACATCGTAAAATTTGGGTTTCTTAGCGTCGTTTACCCGTTCTTTTCGCATATTTACCACTCCAATACTTCGCTGTTGGGTGTAAGTTCTTACAACTTTTTTGGCTTCTCCGGCATTGGGATCTCTTCTCAATTCCACATCATCATCCAAAGGATTGTATTTTGGATCTTCTATGGTTTGTGTATAGGAATAATTTACCGGAATTCTCATCCCCCATTTCTCAGGAAGAAATTTATCCGCATTTACTGTTGTGTTGATGTTAAACATCGAATTGTCTGTCTGGGCTCTTTCAGCAGGTTTTTCTTCCAAACCACCAAAACCTACGGTAGATATAGAAGCGTTGGCATTTACCGTAGCAAAATCTCCCAAGTTAAAATCGAGACTGGCATTAGCTGCATAACCGCCTTTATCATCTACACCATATAAACGCATTTCATCTACCCAAAGCACTATATTCTTGGGTATGGAAGATTCGTTTCTTACTCCTAAAACGAGGGTTGTAATATTCGCCAAGCTTGGTCTTCCTTTTGTAATTACTTGGTCGTTTTCGGTGTCTTTATATCGTACATCTATGGGAATTCCGTTTTCATCGCGACGCAATTTAGCCTCTACAAATTCCTGAATATCAAAATCTATCGTGTTTTCTAAAGGCCAAATTTCTAAAGGTGTTCTGGCGGTATTGGCTGTATATTTTAATGGTAATTCGTATTCGTAATAATTGTCGGTTGCATCGCTTCCCAATCGAAGGAAAAATTTAGCATTAGGATCTTCCCGACTCGAAGTAATGTCTTTTAAATCTTCAGCATGAACAAAAAGTTTTAATCTTTTAAACCTTCTCATATCCATTGCTGTATTTTTAAATACTCCTCGCGCGTCATCCGAAAGACCTGTAACTTTCATATAAAGAGAAGATTCATTTTGCTGCTGATTTCCGGTATTTCCGGCTAAAATTTCTCTTTCTACTCCCGGAGGCATCATGTAAGGAGGTGTCCCCAAAGCGTTTTCTTCCAAATTCACGCTTCCCACATCGAAATTGCTATTATCTACTTCTAAACTTCCTTCGTTTTGATTAACGGAATTTGCGAAATTTCGGGTGTATTTTCTCCAATCGGAACGCACCAAATCGAGGGTTCCAAATCGTAAAGTAGAAGTTTCGTCGAAGCCGGTAAGCAACATTCTCATGAATCTTACATTGTTTAAAATCGAAAGATCATGGCTTCCGGAATTCATATCAAATTGATCTACAGGAACACGGAACAAATACCATTTTACACTTCCATTTTGCCCATTTTGAAAACGAACATTTACTTCTTTGGAATCTACAATAAAGTTTTGTCCAACGGCAAGGTTATTTTTATTTAAATCAATGGTGTATTGATTATAATCTTCGGTAAGATCGAGGTTAAAATCTCCATTGATATCTTCTGCATTGGGAGTTTGTGTGGAAACTTCTAATGAATTGGCTTTTGAGTTTCCATCGGGACCTCTAAAATAACGATATCTTTCGACTACAGAGCCCGACATATCTCCTTGAAATTCATTGGACAAAGGAAATACAAAATCATCTGCTGCGGGATCGTTTATTCCCGTTACCGGATTGATATGGGTAATGGCATATATGGCGGCTTCTTCTTCATTAGTTAAACCATCGTAACCCACATCTTGAGCTGTGCGCTCCTCTCCTTCGGAAGAAAAAGCATACAGCACCGGAAATTGCGAAGGTTGTTTTCCCCAATTAGAAGTGGTGGTGGTAGTATTATTGGAAAGTGTGGGCAAACCGTTTTCATAACTAAGTTTTCCGTCTTTTAATATATCTTCCGAAACATTTCCCAGTTGAAGCATTAATTTGGGATCTGCTCCTAAACTACCTCCATCTGCATAAGGATCCTGCAACCAAAACTCTACATATTGAATGTTGGATTGATTGAAATTGGTAACATTAAGTTCTCGCATTAATCCCGCCCAACGTTGAGAAGTGCTTTCAGAATTTGGGTTTGCATTATAAGGTCCTCTTTCCTGTGGATAATAGCTTACATTTAAAGTATTGATATAAGTTTCTCCTCCGGCAATTACATCTCGGTTGTTGTAAAGTTCCGTAAGCTGAACTCTTCGGGAGACATAATTAGAAACAGATTGTGCCGAAATTCCACTTGGTGCTCTGCCACCCAAACCATAAAAACGAGGATCTATATAATACCAAGAAAGCAATCCTCTTCCATAACCATTACGCAAATCATCATTTAAACCTGCATCTTGAAAAATAGGATCATTCTGGTTTAATTCCGGTTTTGATGCCAAAGCCCAATTGGCAGGTTCTTTTAGGGAAATTTTAGAGGAAGTTTCTTCAAAATCATCAATATAAGATTGGTTTTGCATTCCTTTATTTTGTCCCGGAATCATATAAGCTCCTTCCATCCTGAAGTTTAACTGCGAAGGTGCTTCGGTATTTACGAACGGGATTTTATCCGTTAATCGGGTAAGAAAAGGAAGTTCATTATTATACAATAAATTGAAACCTACCATGGTATTGTTTACCGACTCCGATCCCAACTGAACTTTTTGGGTTAAAGGAACTTCGGAATAATTCACCACAGTAGCGCCCAACAATAAATGATCGTTCATCTGGCGCTCCAAGTTTAAACCTAAAAATCTTTTCCTTTGGGTGTTGAACAACATTTGGTTTTCCATGCTGATATCAATCGCCTGTCCGGAATTTTTTACCGCTTCATTAATAATTCTTACCGTTCCTAACTGATAATCTACAATATAATCTTGTCCTTCTATTAATTCTTGTCCATTGGCGGTTACTTTTACCGAACCCTGCGGTACATTGATGGCTCCCAAGGATATTCCTCCTCCGGCACTTCCTTTAAATCGCCCTTCCAATGTATATCTCTGGGCTAAATTGTTTTGCGAGGCGCGCTGTTTTTGCTCGGTGTACAATTCATCGAAAACAAATTTAGGATCGAATGTTCCTCCTAAAGCCTGTTGCATATAACTTCCAAAAGGCTGAGCTTTTGTAAATATCACCTTTCCATACGTGGGTTCTACTGTAATGCCGGGAACAAAATCGAAAATTCCATCTCCCATTCCATTGGCATCACTTTGCCCGCTATTTTCCTGAATATCGTTATTTTGATTCAGACGATCCCAATTGAGTAACTTCAATAAATTAGTGTCTTCCACAGGAGTTCCGGGCAAATAATTTACTTTTCCATGAGTAGGATCTCTGTATAAAACATTTAAGATAAATCCATCGGAATCTAATTGATTGGATTCGAGGGAATAAATGTTTTTCATCATCAAATCCCACATGGGCGAAGAGGTTTTTAAAGAAACATTGGGTTTCAATAATTTAACCAATAAAAGCGGGCTTTCTTCGGAAAATTCTCCTACTTTATATATTTGGTTACTTCCATTTAAAGTATAAGAATAAGCCACAGCCAACATTTGATTGTCCGGCAATTTTTGATTGAGAGACAAATATCCCAATTGTCGATTGAAGGTATATTCGTTGGTATTGAGCCTTTTTGCTCTTCTGTTAAAAACAAAATTTTCCCCATCCACATAAGCTTCCGAAGTTACTTGTCCATCGTGAACTGTTGGCAACATTTGCCCTTTAATCGCGTTATATGCGGTATTGTAATCTCGTATTCCCGAAAGATTTTTTACCGCATCATACACATTACTTTGGGAATTGTCCGGAAAACCGCTCAATCCCTCTCCTAAATCTCGAAGGGCTAAAATACTTTTCTGATTTTGTAAATCGGCGGAACCTTGCTCTATTACCCAGACTTCCAATCTGGTAATGTTGATTCTGGAGGAAATAGTAGGATAATTCAACAAAGCTCGGTCGTAATTATTGAAAAAATATTGACCTAAATAGTAATGTTGATTTTCCTCATAATCTATTGCATTGATTTTAAAGGTGTTTACCACTCCACCACCTTGAACGGTAACATGTCGCGCTTCGCCTTCTTGCTGCGAAAAAACGGCAGTACCTTTGGTTTTACCCAATTGAAATTCCGTTTTTAATCCAAATAAAGATTGAGAACCACGAATTAAACTGGTGGATAAAGGCATATTTACATTCCCAAATTCTACTTTTTTTATGATTTTATCTTCTCCTCCGGTAGAATTTTCAAAACCTTGAGTTTGTAAATCCTTCCAAGTTCCTTGTGCCTGCCACATAAGGTTCAATCGGTTTTCGAAAGCAAAACCACTTTGGGTATCGTAGTTGGCTTTTAACTGAAGATTTTCGCCCACTTTTCCGGTTAAACCCAACTGAATTCTTTGCTGAATATCAATCGCAAAACTTTTTCGGTTTTGTGGTAAAATGAGAGGATTATCTATTTTCTGCAAAAGCACTCCCAAATCAAATGATGCATAACCTTGTGGAATAAGTTCTATTTGATTGCTTCCAAAAATACGCTCGAATAGTTTATTCCGAATCTGAATGCTGGGAATCAGGCTTTTTTCCAATTCATCGCCGGGATTTTTTCTATAAACCAAACTGTTTTGCTCCGATTTTTCGCGATAATATCTGGTGAGTTCGTTGGACAATTGATATTTGGAATATTCTTCCGGTGTCATAGCAATAGGAGTTCCTGTAACCATGTTTCCTATTTTGGGATAAAGCAAATACATATTGCTGCCGGGATCGTAATAGGCATCGTAATATTGGGGATCGCTTAATGAAAAATCCTTTCTAACCTCGATACTATCGGAGGGAGTTTGTTGTGCAGCGACTTTCGAACCCAATGTAAATCCAAAATAAGAGAAAAGGGAGAGAAAGTAAAGAAGTATTCTTTGCTTCAAAATCAAATGTTCTTTAAAATTTTTTTCACCAATGTTTCTACATCAAGTTCGGGATTTTCCTTCAGTATCTTATCTGCAATTTTTTCTCCTTGTCGCCGAGGAATTCCCAGAACTTCTATAGCAATTAACGCTTCATTCTTTATTTTATTATCTACGAATGATGAAATATTTTGATTTTCATCTGCGAATTTTTGAATTTTATCTTTTAAATCGACAATAATTCTTTCTGCTGTTTTTTTACCAATTCCTTTTGCCTTTTCCAATAAGCTGCTATTGCGCGAGAGAATGGCGTTGGCAATTTCGGGAATATCCAAAGAAGAAAGTAAAATAAGAGCTGAAACAGCACCTACTCCATTGACGCTAATGAGCAAATTGAACATTTCTTTTTCCGTAGTAGTATAAAATCCATACAGTAAAACGGCGTCTTCTCTAAAAATTTGCTGGGTATAAAGCAACACATTTGTTCCTTGCTTTAGCTTTTGCGAAGTCATCAGACTTATTCCCACATAATATCCTACCCCATTTACATCTATAACCGTGTGGGTGGGAGAAAGTTCATATATTTTTCCATGTAAGAAATAAATCATAAAAAATGTTAAAAGACACGCAAAGATAATATTATTCTGCTATTTCCTACAAACTGCAAAAAATAGTATTTAAAACATTGAAATGCAAACGCTAATCTTCCAACTGAGGGAAGATATATTTCCGGTGATATTGCACTAAATTAGAGATGGGTCTTCTTACAATAATTCCGAAATTCAGATTGTATTCGGACAGCACGGATTTTAAAATTTCGCTATAAACGTAAGCTACCGATCCTATAAAACTAATTTCTGCTCCTTTTACTTCTTCGTAGGGAAGTAATTGATATTCCACGTAATTGGAAAACTCGTCGTAAATCATATTTTGGATAAACGAATGTTCTTTCCATTTGAATACAAATTCATTGAACTTGGCGAAGAAAGCATTTACCATATCTTTTTTATGGTACATATTTTCCAATGTTTCTTCTATGGTGAGGTGATATTCGTTAATAAAATCTTCTTCTATTTCCTTGGGGAGTTTTGCCATAAAAAAGTTTTTTACCAAGCGTTTTCCCAAAGCACTTCCCGAACCATCATCACCGAGCATAAAACCTAATGAAGGCAGTTTTACCTTTACTTTTTTTCCATCGAAAAAACATGAATTGGAGCCTGTTCCCAAAATGCAAACCATAGTAGGCCGATCCCGATAAACGGCATAAGCTGCTGCTACCAAATCTTCTTCTACACGAATATGGGCGGTAGGAAATACTTTTAATAACTGCGCTTGAACAATATTTTTATTTTCTTGTGTGCCACATCCTGAACCATAAAAATAAACATAGCGAATTTGCTTCTTTATTTCGGCAATTTCTTTATTCTTATTTATTTCGCTCGGAATCTGATTGGCATTAATATTATTCGGGTTAAATCCTCGTGTTTTGGTTTGTAAAATTTCTTCGCCCGTTTTCTTTAAAATAATCCAATCGCATTTTGTTGAACCTCCATCTACTATGGCGATCATAATTTTTTAGTTTTTAAATTTTATGCCTCCCAAGTTAAGACATTTTGGTTTTTGAAACCAATAGGAATATTAATTTTTCAACCAATCGTTGATTTCGTCTTCCAAATAGGAAATTTGAATTTTAATGGCATCTACAAAATCATCCGGAATTTGCTCAATAACTTCGCTGGTTTGCAGATTCCAAAGTTGGTTTTTGAAGAGTTGGTATTCGTTATAAATTTGTTTGAAACGAGGATGATTGTTGTTGAGTTTATCAATTTTTTGTTTCGTTTTTTCAAATTCTTGTAAAGATATCGGGGGACTCATAGCGATTTGATTTTGAAAGTTTCTAATATAAATATAAGAAAGTTTCTTAGGTTTGCAAACGCACCAAAGAAAGTTTAACAAGAATCCTTTAAAATTTAACATATTTTTTAAATTTGCTAAAATTATGGAAAGACAGCAAAGGTTTTTAAAACAGAAGCAAATTTTATTCTTTGTTATGGCAGGAGGATTAAGCGCCATATTAGAAATCGGGCTGATGAAATTGCTGAGTATTTACATTCCCCGCTTTTTCCCAAGAGAAATTAATTGGCACGGTATAGCTTATCCTATCAGCAATATTCTTTCTACTTCATGCGCTATTATTTTCAATTATTTTTTAAGCATTTGGTTTGTGTTCGAATCGGGAAAACATTCTAAAAGAAAAGAAATATTGTACTTTATTTCGGTATCTTTGGCATCTACCTTGCTGAGTTTGGCTATTTTTAATTTTTTGTTTTATCATGTGATCTTCCAGCCTGTAGATTTAATTTTTTATACCTTAAGTCCCATTATCATGAGCAAAGCAATAGCCATCGTTTTGGTTTCGATAATAAATTTCTTCATGAAGAAAAATATAATTTTTAACGGATAACCAGATGGGAAAAATCCTGAATCACATTTGGCGAATTTGGTTTTTAATTCTTGCATTGGTTGCCACTCTTTTGTGCGCGCCGTTTGCTTATGTTTTTTCCTTCAGTCCCAAACATTTTAAAAACAGCTATTTTTTTATACGTTTATGGTGCATTTTATTGTTTTACGGAATGGGTTTTCGCTATGAATTAGAACATGCCACTTCCAAGAAAATTGAAAGAGAAAAAAAATATGTAATTATTTCCAACCACACTTCTTTAATGGATATTATGTTGATGTGCATACTTCATCCGCACCATCCCATTTGTTTTGTGGGGAAAAAAGAATTGGTGAAAATTCCCATTTTTGGAACTATTTATAAAAGAGTTGCCGTGATGGTGGACAGAAACAGCATACGAAGCAGAGCCAATGTTTACCAGCGTTGCGCCGAGCGAATGAAGGAAGGTCAAAATATTGTAATTTTCCCCGAAGGAGGCGTTCCGGACGACACCAATATTCTTTTGGATACATTTAAAGACGGTGCTTTTGTGCTTTCATCTGAACATCATTTTCCTTTAGCAGTGTATAGTTTTATCGGTTTAAAAGAAATGTTCCCTTTCGAAAATGGAAAAGGACATCCCGGAAAGGTAAAAGTAATTTTAAATGATATTTTAGAACCTAACCAATTGAGCAAGAAATTAAAGCTATTTTCTTATAATGAAATAAAAAAAACTTTAGAAGAATTTTATTTCGTAAAAAAATAGGATATATTTGTTTGCAAGAAATATTTAACTAATTATGTCAAATACAAATCAACCGACTAATTATCCTGCGCTGTACACGCTGATATTAGTTTTTTTCTTTTGGGGATTTATTGCTGCGGGAAACAGTATTTTTATTCCATTCTGTAAAAATTATTTTTCATTAGATCAATTTCAATCACAGCTTATTGATTTTGCTTATTATACCGCCTATTTCCTCGGAGCCTTGCTCTTGTTCATTTTCAGCACCATCAAAGGTCTTGATATTATCGGGAAATGGGGCTACAAAAAAAGCATTGTCAATGGACTTTTACTTTCTGCCGTTGGGGCTGCCATTATGATTATCGCTGTAAAAAGCAACATTTATTACGGAATGCTTATCGGCTTATTCGTTGTGGCTTTAGGATTTTCGATTCAACAAACAGCTGCCAATCCTTTCGCTGTATTGTTGGGAGATCCAAAAACCGGAGCGAGCCGACAAAACCTTGCCGGAGGAATTAATTCTTTCGGAACATCCATCGGACCGATTATCGTTGGACTTGCCCTTTTCGGAACTGCAGGAGATGTAAGTGATGATATGATTAAACATTTACCCTTGGACAAAGTAATCTTTTTGTACACAGGTGTTGGATTATTATTCCTGATTGTTGCTGGGATTTTTCATTTTTCTAAAAGATTACCTGCCGGGGTTTCCACAGAACCGATGGAGAAAGCTAGCAAAGCCTTGAAAACTTTGGTTGTAATGACAGTTTTGGTAATCGTTTGTTTCGTTCCAGTTTTTGGAAGTTACAATTCTGATGCGGCGCAAAAAGTAGAAACACTGAGCAGTGAAGTTACGGCTTTGGATAACCAAATTAGCCAAGAAACCGACCAAGCGAAAATAGCCGTTTTCAAACAAAATCTTGAAACTAAAAAAGCAGAACTGCATAGTGTACTTCATCCTTTGGAAAAAACTAGAATGATGTATCTAGGAAGTGCCTTATTAATTGTTGTCGTTTGTCTCGTATTCGCTAACGTAAGTGCACAAAAACAGCCGGAAGGTTGGGGTGCAATGAAATACCCACAATTGGTTTTAGGAATGATTGCCATCCTAACGTATGTCGGCGTGGAAGTTGCCATTGGAAGTAATCTTGGTGAACTTTTGATTCAGCCAGAATTTGGAGGTCATGCTTCCTCCGATTTATCACCTTACATTTCCATCTATTGGGGAAGTATGATGATTGGAAGATGGACAGGAGCAATTACCGTTTTTAACCTTAACAAGCAACAACAAAAATTAGCAACGATTATTGTTCCGTTTGTTGCTTTCTTAATTATTCTCGGCATTAATATCATTGCACAAAAAGATATGTCTCATCTCTATCTTTATGTGATTTGCGTTGCCATCCAAGTAATTCTTTTCTTACTTACCAAAAACAAACCAGCATTAACCTTAATCGGATTTGGATTATTCGGAATCATCTGTATGATTACCGGATTATTAAGTTCTGGAAATTTTGCCATTTATGCTTTTTTATCCGGAGGTTTGGCTTGTAGCATTATGTGGCCTTCTATCTTCGCATTAGGAATTACTGGTTTAGGAAAATACACCGCACAAGGTTCCGCATTTTTAGTCATGATGATTCTTGGAGGTGGAATTATCCCGCCGCTTCAAGGAAAATTATCCGACATTATCGGCATTCACAATTCATATATAATTCCGGTGATTTGTTTCACATATATCACTATATTTGCTTATCTAGCAAAGAAAACTTTGATTAAACAAGGAATAGATGTTGATGATTTAGAAGCTGAAAAAATTGGAAACTAAAATCTCTTATACCAAACAAATTTTAATTTGGGCAGGCCTTTGGTTTGCCCAAATATTTTTATTTCGGGCGCTGTTCAATTCTTCTACAGGAATAAAAGCAGGAGAAATTTTGTTCGAAAAAACACAATATCTTCGGGTTTCTATTTTTAAATGGGTACCTTTTTCTGTGGGAGATATTTTCTATTCCATCGTTATATTTTTATTCTTGTGGTGGTTGATTCGGCTATTTTATAAATCGAAAAGAAAAAAATCGCTAAAGAATATTTTTATCCTAATCAATATTTTATCCTTAGGATATTTCCTTTTTTGGGGAGGACTTTATTCCCAAAAACCTATGCTTACAAGAGCTGAAATAGAAACTCCCATCCCTCAAGAGGATTTAAAAACATTGGCCAAAATTTATTTAAATAAATGCATCGTAACTCGTGAAAAAATTCCCGAAAAGTTGTTTACGATTGATTCCATAGAAAATATTGAAAAGGAAATCATTTATCGTCAAAAACCTGTCGCAGAACATTTTAAAAAAGGACAACATTTACAATGGAAATGGAAACCCAGTATTTTTAGTGGAATATTGAGCTATACCGGTATTTCGGGTTATTATAATCCTTTTACTGCAGAAGCGCAATACAATTCGCAACTTCCGGATACTGTAATTCCATTTACGCTGGCGCATGAAAGTGCCCACCAAATAGGTTTTGCACGTGAAGAAGAAGCCAATTTTATTGCTTTTCTTACAGCGCAAAATTCCCATCAACCGGAATTGATTTATTCTTCAGATTGGACAGTTCTCCGAATGCTTTTATCCCGTCTGAAATGGGAAGAAGAAGATTTCGTTCAGGAAATCTTGCTTTCTTTTTCCGATAAAATGAAAGAGGATTATCACCAGGAACAGCAATTTTATGAGCAACACGCCGGAAAGGTTGCTAACTTTTTTTATATGACAAACGATTTGTTCTTGAAAAGCAATCAGCAAGATGGTGCCATTAATTACCAATACTTTTTAAAACTTCTGTGGAAATACGAAAAAGGCTTGCATAACAAAGATGCAAGCCCAAAAACACAAATGATGAAAAAAAATTAATTGCCTTATTGACATTCTCATGTCCTTTAAAGCGTGGTAAATTTACACTTTTATTTTCATTTAAAAGAAGTTTTTTAAATAAATTTTTTATCAAAAAAATAATGCTATTTTTGTATTTTCATTATAACATCTTATTTAATAGCTATAACATACCGATGATTGTTTTTATCTATAACATTATCATTATTTATATCTTTTTACTATAATTATCACAATAACAATTGTGATGAAAATTGATATAAATTTATCATTAACAATCTTTTAGCACCTTTATTTTTATAAAACAACCTGATTTGGAGCAAAAACTTAAATGAAGAGCTCTTAAAAAAATCAATCAGCAATAGAAACTGTGCAGATCCGACGGTTGATAAGTGAAAAATTATACTTTTTTCGTCTCCTTTTTTCTATAAAGAAACGCAAATACAATATTTAGTACAATCACTATATAGAAAGCGATATTGCGTTGTTCATTAGTTAAAATCTTAAAACAAAAATCTAAAACAAGAACTACAATTGACAAAATTATATAAATATAAAATAATATTTTCATCATCTTAAAAACATCTAAAAATAATTATAATTATTTAAATTAATAACACTAAAACCTATTTATTCATAAAATATGCAGTTTATTTTTAAAATTTAAAATTAATAAAATTTTTGATAAGAAATTATTTTTGGAAAAATTCCCGGTAAAAAATAAATTTTATTTTAAAAAAGAATAAATCATATTAAAAAATAATAAAACCATATAATTATGAATAAAAAATACTTTTAGAGAGTTTAAGTACTTTAATATTTCACATATAATATGAAATTTATAGGAGGCGTTGCCACGGGATATTCTGCCCAAGAATCATCGGTATCTTTTCTAAAAAAAGTAATATCTCTTTTCTTTCCCACATGAAAAGAAATTTCGGGATAATTCGACATTGTTTCATAAACACCAATTTTCTGTACAATTTTCATTGCAATAAAGAAATCTCCTTGGGGTATTTTTATATTATATTTTTTAAGGTTTATAGGTACATTTCTTTTACGGAATGTATTGATAGGCAATACAATTGGCGTGGCATTAAGTTTTGTAGTTGGCCCATTCCCTTCTTCTTTCGCGGCTTCGTAAATATTCAAAATTATATATCCTTCGTAATTTTTTATTTTTCTTATTGGTATAAAAATTTTCTCCAATAAAATGGTATTATAAGGATTTTGCAATCGAGCGGTAATCTCCAATCCTTTTTGTGTCGTCAGCGTCCCTTTCCCACGTTTTAAACCAATTTTTGTCTCATTTCTAAATTTTGTAATATTTACTAGTCGAATATCTATAAAAACGGGCGACAATAAAACATCGATATTACCACTCCGTTTTAAAGATACTTTCTTTTGGTGATATCCATGCACATTAACAATAAAAGACTTATTTTCAAGTGCTATTCCAGAAAAATTAAACTCTCCAAGAGAATCCGATATAAATTTATTGTTATCTACAATTATATCACAATAGGGAATCGGTTCTCCACTTAAACTATCTTTTACAAATATCTGTTGAGATTTTATACATGTGGGAGTCCAAACGACGAATAATATTATTAGAAATATATTTCTCATAAGATAATAACGCATTCCATTCAATTTTATTTCCATTCTTACTATCTATTTTTCAATACCTATTAGGTTTTAAAAAACCAGACAGGTGTTAGTGTTAATGTTAGTATTGGAGTATAGGTTTGAGGCAAGGAATAAGAACAAAGTTTTTAGCTTGGTTTCCAAAAACAAAAAAGTCTCATTCGTATTGAATGAGACTTTATAATATCCGCCTGTGGCGGAAAAAAC
>Ga0206106_100125_pt1 | contig 135026 bp, 111 predicted proteins | sample 1B1ome_FD_148677 | JGI IMG/M metagenome (GOLD analysis project Ga0206106, IMG submission 148677) | Enriched microbial communities from leaf-cutter ant dump, University of Wisconsin, Madison, United States - 1B110A | ecosystem: Environmental > Terrestrial > Nest > Insects nest > Nest dump...
CAGCCCCGTCTGGATGGCGAAAGCCAGACAGACAAACAAACGTAAAAATACCGGGCTGTGCTCATACGCCCGATGACTTTGGTGACGCGGGGTGGAGCAGCCCGGTAGCTCGTCAGGCTCATAACCTCTAGTTGGAACGTTCCAGCAAGAGTTTCCAATCAAGAAAAACAAATAAAATCAATAAGATTTTAAAGCGGCCAACCTTCGGGAAGGCCATTTTTGCGTTAGCCCAAACCTAGCCCAAAATTGCCAAGACTCCCCTTAAGTGGTATGATGCTCTCGCTAAGATGGAATTGGTGAGGGGTATCATGGCGACGCACACTATCCTCGGCGGTGACGTTCAACTTTTTCAGCGCGGGCGCATCTGGTTTGCGAGAGCGAGCGTTGACCGTCAGCAGATCAAAAAAAGCACTGGCAAAGATAGCCTGTCGCACGCCAAGGAGGTTGCCGAAGACTGGTATCTCGGCTTGCGCGGAAAGTCCCGCGCAGGACTTCCGTTGAAAGAAAAGCGGGAGCCTACCTTCAATGACATGGCCGACCTGTTCGAGGACGAATATGAGATTATCACTGAGGGCGAGCGCAGCCCGGCTTGGGTGAAAAGCCATAAGGCCAGATTGCGCCTCCATCTGCGGCCGTTCTTTGGTGACAAGGGCATCTCGCAAGTCACAAGTGGGGAGATTCAGAACTACCGACTTCACCGTGCGAAGCAATTCGGCCGCCTGCCAGCGAAGGACGAGGGCGGCGAGTTCGTCAAGCCGCCAAAGCCGCCATCGCGCAGCACACTTCATGATGAAATCGGAACGTTGTCATTGGTGCTGCAAACGGCGATGCGGCATGACAAGCTGACCGGGATGCCGAAGCTTTCCCCGCCGTACAAGAAGCAGAAGAAAGTCACGCATCGCCCCTGGTTTAACAACGAGGAGTACAAGCAGCTCTACAGGGCGACTGGCAAGGCGGCAAAAAATGCCCCGGAAGTTTACCGCTGGAATTACGAACAGCTTCACGACCAGGTGCTGTTCATGGGGAACTGCGGCCTGCGTCCCGACGAAGCCAAAAGGCTTGAAGTCCGTGACGTGACCATTGTGCTCGACGCCGACACCGGCGAGGAAATCCTCGAAATCGAAGTAAGGGGGAAGACTGGCTATGGCCCATGTAAATCCATGCCGGGCGCCGTCGAGCTGTTTCGGAGATTATTAGCAAGGGCGAAGCCGGTCAAAATGGGCCGGAAGGTCGAACGCGACCGCATGGCAAAACGCGGCCAACCCGTTCCGGCTCCCGTCTATGAATATCCGAAGCCAAAAGATCGCCTGTTTCCTTCCAATCATACCGATCTGTTCAATGCCATTCTGATAGCCGAAGAACTCAAGTATGACCGCGAGGGCTTGCCGCGCGTGCTTTACAGCCTGCGTCACACCTATATCTGCCTCCGATTGCTCGATAGAGCCGACATCTATCAACTCGCCAAGAACTGCCGGACTTCCGTTGAAATGATCGAGAAAAACTACGCGATCCATCTCAAGCATATGATCGACGCCGGCGCGATCAATCGACGGAAACCTAAGCCGCGCCGCGCCGCGACGAAATTAATCGATCAAGAGGACGAGGAATAAGCCGAGAACCCGGCGCTCGTCCGACAGGGCGGCGTTGCCGCCCCGGCAGCACCCTTGCGGATGCTGCGTTTGCGCGTTGCTCGCCAACAGGCGCAAACAGGGCTTTACGCCCTCTTACTAAACTTGGAGCATCATAGCCTTTTGGGATAACCGACAACTATGTGTGCCTGACGACTACCATTGTCGGCGCATCGACATTTTCAATTGCGCCACTGCCGCAATCAACTGCGCAAAAGCCGTAATCAAAATGCTGATCTCAGTGCAGGTCATAAAATCCTCCCTCGGTGATGCGCCAAATGGCGCGATGGTGAGGAGGTTCCCGCCGGCCGTTAAAACCCGCTGGGCAGGGCCGTAAGCCGCTGGCGGGCGAAGCTGCACAAGCCTGGCGCGGAAGCGAGCGCCTTGTTCCCATCGGGTGCGGTCGGCCACACCGCCCGAAATCCTGAGTGCCTTTTCAGCGCACATCACCGCCGGATCATCCGTCACCGGCACTGCCAGCCTGTTGGTTCCGTTTGGCCAATAGCGGCCTCCCATGCGCCTCAAACCATGCGTGTCTTTCCCGGTGGGCGTTCTGGCACAGGCCCGGCAGCCTTCAACCCAACTCGCTTCCTCGCCTTCGGCCGCGTGCAGCTCCGTTCCCTTCAGGCGCTGGCGCGGGGTGTGACCACTGCCTTATCGTCCTGTGCCGCCTCTCTCCCCATCAAGCCGCGGAATGGTTCCGCAGCGAACATGGAAGGAGAATAAAAATGGCCAAATCCCAACCCAAACAAACCGGCAGCAAACCCAGCCACCGGCTCTATCGCGTCAGTGGCGAAGGCGATGCCACCACATGGACACCCATCGGCGCCGCATGGCTGCACCGCGATGGCAAAGGCTTCAGCATCACCTGCGATGCCGTGCCGCTGCAAGGCCGCATCGTCATGCGCCTCAACACCCCACGCACGGAGGCCCTCCATGCGTAAGGAGCGCGCCATCACCACCAAAACCATCGACTGGCAGGGCATCACCCTGTCAGTCACCTACGAGGCGGATTACCTGAGTATTAACCGTCACAGTGGCTTCGCCACCGCACATCTGCAAGTCCAGGCCCCGGTTCCGTTGCCATTCACCGAAACTGGCTACTGTTCCCATTTCCTTCCGGCCGAGGAAGTGGATGAACTGGGCGGCCCGGTTGCCTACGTGCTTGCATGGCTGGAGAAGGCCGCGAAAACCCCCGCATGGCGCAAACACCAGGAGGCTGTACGCCAGTTCTCCTTATTCTAACAGGGACAGGGCGTGCCATTAATCTAAAATTAACCAAATTTTAGCGATCAATGCGGTAATATAGGGCGCATATAACCAGCGATATGAGTAATCTATAACGCCCGATTTGACAGATGACGCCACATCTCCGGCTCAGGGAGCCGTGCTCCCTGAGCCGCCGCAGGCTAGCCTGCGCGATGATTTGCAGCGGCAAATAGCAACCGCGCAATCCGAACTGCAAAGCCAGCTAGCCGAGCTCCAACGCGCATCGGGTGACAGCAGCCTCACCGGCGAATTGCAAGGCCAGTTGCATATCCTGCACGCCCTCGGCCAGTTCCTGTCCAGCGCCGATGGTGCCAGCATCGCTCAAATCCGTGCGGAAGTAGCGACCTCCGTAGCCGCCGCTCGTTCCATCACCCAACAAGCGCAAACGACCATCGCCGCAGCCCACGCATCGGAAGCGGCTCAACAAGCGGCGGAATATGCCGCTGCCACGGCGGAGCTTGACCGCAAAGCAGCCCCCATCCTTGCGGCCGACCGCGAAAACAGCGCCCTGGCCCATGCCATGGCCAATCGCTTCGGTATCGACCTGTCGGGTTACGACCAGGAGCGCGAAACCTTGCAGCGCCAGCAGCAGGAAGCCGCCGCGCGTGGCGACAGGGTTGCGCAACGGCAGGCCGATCTCCTGCTGGCCGAAAACACCTACAACAGTATGGCCGCCAGCGCCGACCATATCAAAGACCCGGAAGAACGCCGCCGCTACCTGCAAACGATGCAGGAGCAGCGGGAGAATGTCGAAAAGCTCAAAGCCGCTCTGGCCGAGGCAACTGGAACTGCAAGCGCGTAACCTTGCCCATGAGAAAGGCCTGTCACCAGCCGATGCCACGGCCTTCATTGCCCAATACAAATCCGAAGGCATGGCGCAGGCCGAAGCACGGGGTCACGGCCTCAAGGGAGCGGATCAGGCGCAGGCCACGCAACTCCGCCTCGAAGCCGAAGTGAAACAGGCACAGGCGCAGAACGTCAAAGCAGAACCGGCCTTGGCACCGGCCAATGTCAGCCTGACACCAGAGGCCATTGCACAAACCCAAAAAGCTGCCGCTGCCATCACCGCCAGCTTCGATACCTTCGCCGCCTCAATCAATTTGGATGCCGCGCCGCAAATCGCACTGAGCACCGCTCCGGATGCTCATAATAAAGTGCAGGTGCCTACAGTCGCCAAAGTCGCCGATGCCCCGGCTCAGGGCCGGGCATAATCATGCCATAGCCGCTTGGCAAAGCGGCGTTCTTCCTGCCCCACCGCCTGCTGATAAATACTGGTCGTTTCCAGCCGCGCATGTCCCATCCAGCGCTGCGTGACCGCGCCGGGAATATTCTTCTCGGCATTCGCCACGCCAAACCCGTGCCTTAGCCCCTTCGGATTCGCTTGCGGCCCCTGTATCCCGGCAGCCTCCATCACCTCTTTAACCCGCCGCCATGCCGTCTGTCTGCACCAGTTCCAGACAGGCGCATCGCGCTCCATGTTCCAGCTAAGCCCCACCAGTTCGCGCATCAGCCGCGATGGCACCGGCACCGCCCGGAAAATGAGTTTCCGTCGTTTCAACGTGCGAAACACAATGCAGAGCGTTCCCGCATCGAGCTGTTGGGGTGTCAGTTCTAACGCCTCACTGATCCGGCACCCGGTAAAGGCCAGCACCATGCAAAACAGCCGGGTTTCCTTGTCGGCTTTTTCGCTCTCTTTTTGGAACCGCAACCGTTCACTCAGGCTCAGGTATTTCCGCCTGCCCAAACCATCAAAGAGCGTCAAACCGTAGTCAGTACCCCCGCTCACGGCCGCGCCTCACGTGAGGCTGCAACAGTATGAGGGATAAGGTTGCAAGGTAGGGACTGGCTGAAATGCCGGAAAATCCGCCAAAAACGCAGCGAAAAGTGTTTTGGTTTCAGCCTGCTGTAAAAAGGAAACATATGCTGCCGTTACAGCGTAAAGCCCGCCTGACCGTCAACAAAATCCCTCATAGTGTTAAATTTTTCTCGCGTTTTATGGTTATGCGAGGGGGATAGCCGGGGAGCGTGAAGTCGTCCAGGTTCGCCATCCTAGCTATGGTGGACAAACTACATTTCTAAGGCAAGCTAAAGAACTGTATGGCGTGGCTGATACGCAGTGTTCGTTATTCTGAAAATCTAACGGGCTCCGCCCCTCGCGCCCGCAAGGGTCTGCGATGAACGGCGTATGGCCGTTTCCCCAACCTTCCTCGCTAACGCTCGTGCAGGCCGGGTGATCCCCCTCAGCCATGCGCCGCCCTTGCAGTTGCTACCCCCACCCTCGGCGGGAGCCAGGGTTGCATGACGCAACCCATTTCTACGAGGACGATATGACCACCCTGTTTGCACAGCCTTACGACATCAGCGCCACCGGCTTCTATTTCAGGAGCGCAGCAGAATATGACGACAACGCGGCCAGGGCCATGAACGCCTACGGCCGGCCGGTCGAAGAATTTGAAATCCAGTTCATCGACGGGGAGGGACTGGATTGCCAGTTATTCGCCGCTCTTGGGATTCATCAGGGCAATATCGCCGCTTTCTTTCAAGCCGTCAAAGAGTGGAGCGATGACGAGAAAATCCGTATTATCATCGCCGTGGACGAGGCCGGATATGGGTTCAACCTGGGCCGTGACGATCCCGGCCAGTTTGAAATCGACCTCTACGAATGTAACAGCCTGCGCGAACTGGCCATCCAGTTCATTGATGACGGGCTGTTCGGTGAAATCCCCAAAGCTATCGCTTGCTACCTCGACTATGACGCTATCGCCCGCGACCTGGGTGTGGAGTACAGTGAAACCACTATCGACGGCGCGCGGTATGTCTATCGCTGTAGTTGAGCCATTAATGTAAGGCAGGTTGTTGGCATTTGGGAGTCGGAGGATTTTTGCATAAACGATGCCAAGCAGCCCTTTGGCTGGGTCTGCCGCCATTGGCCTTAACTAACAATTACGCGACAAATACAGCTTGACCTTAGAGTGCGGCCCGAGTATCCACGGCCCTCTTGGCAAATTGCCTCGTAGATTTGAGCAAATATGTTGTGTGCTGGCGTGTGCTATGCAAAATTCGGCACACTCAGAAAAGCGAAAAATCTAACAAATTCAAGGTGTCGCGGGGTGGAGCAGCCCGGTAGCTCGTCAGGCTCATAACCTGAAGGTCGTCAGTTCAAATCTGGCCCCCGCAACCAAAATTTCGATTTTTCCCTCCTAGCCCAAGCTAGCCCAAAATCCGAAAATTGGCGATCACGAAATTTTCCACAGAAATCGCAAAATTAGCCCATATTCTAGCCCATTGAAAATTTAGACCATTAATTTTATTATCAATTTCAATGAGTTATTTATATTATCAATAGGCTCATAACCTGAAGGTCGTCAGTTCAAATCTGGCCCCCGCAACCACTAATATCTCCGAGAAAAACAAAGCTTAGGGCGCCGTTGAGGCGGCTTTCGTGTGTCTGGTTTCAAAAATCAGGGCGTTGGGTTGTTAAGTCTTCATATCCGGCGCTCTCCGGGATCCTGCATGATAAAAATTATGGAATTTTAATAATCCCGCGCGGTTTCCTTACGGCGATTTTACGCGCGCCACCCTAACGGTTGTGCAGGCGTTTGTGTGCAGCCGCTGAACGGGATGGAAACGCACATGAAAATTCGAGGTTTTCCGGCAGTACGTGCCGCGTTTATGCCTGGGCGGAGCATTCAGGGGCGCGGGCGCCTGGCTTTTTGCCTGGTTCCCCTGCTGCTGACGGGGTGTACGAAATCCATCCTCGATCCGGTAGGGCCTGTCGGCGCCGACGCCGCCAATATCCTGATCCTCGCCACCGTGATCATGCTGGCGATCGTCATCCCGACCATATTGCTGGCCTTCTGGATGGCCTGGCGTTACCGGGCCTCCAATCAAAAGGCGGAATACCTGCCTTACTGGTCCTATTCCGGACGAATCGAAGCCGTGGTGTGGTCGATTCCCATCCTGACCATCATATTCATCGGCGGGGTCATCTGGATCGGCTCTTACAGGCTCGATCCGTTCCGGCCATTGCCTTCCGCCCAGCCGCCGCTGGAGGTTCAGGTGGTGTCGCTGGACTGGAAGTGGCTGTTCATCTACCCGGAACAGGGGATCGCCACGGTGAACCGGCTGGTGGTGCCCGCCGGGCGGCCGGTGCATTTCTCGATCACCTCGGCCAGCGTGTTCAATGTCTTCTTCGTGCCGCGCATGGGATCGATGATCTACGCCATGCCGGGCATGGTGTCGCAGCTCAACCTGCAAACCGACCGGGAAATCGTGCTTCTGGGACAATCCTCGCATTTCAGCGGCGACGGGTTTTCCGACATGCAGTTTGAGGTGAACAGCGTGACCGGGCCGGCCTTCGACGCCTGGGTGCAAACGGCCCACGCCTCCGGAACCGTTCTGGACCGGGCGGCCTATACGCAACTGGCCAAACAGAGCCAGAAGGTGGCGCCGGTCAGCTACGGCGCGATCGATCCTGGCCTTTTCCAGGCCATCGCCGACCAGACCATTCCGCCGGCGCCGGGACCGGAACCGGAAAATCCATCGCATGCAGGCCGGGAAAAAACACCGGCGGGGAGGCAATAAACCATGTTCGGCAAGCTTGACTGGTCCGCCATTCCCTTCGATCAGCCCATCCCGATCATCACCTCGATCGTCCTGATCCTGATGATCCTGGGCCTGCTTGGCCTCGTCACGGTGAAGGGCTGGTGGCCCTATCTCTGGCGCGAATGGATCACCAGCGTCGATCACAAGCGCATCGGCATCATGTATTGCCTGCTCGGCGTGGTCATGCTGATCCGCGGCTTCGCCGACGCCATCATGATGCGCACCCAGCAGGCGGTGGCCATCCATTCGCCTGGCTATCTGGAGCCGGAGCACTATAACCAGATTTTCTCGGCCCACGGCACGATCATGATCTTTTTCGCCGCCATGCCGCTGGTGATCGGCTTCATGAATTTTGTCACGCCGCTGCAACTGGGCGTGCGCGATGTCGCTTTCCCCACGCTGAATTCGGTCAGTTTCTGGCTGACGGCCTCCGGCGCCCTGCTGGTCAATATCTCTTTGTTCATCGGCGAATTCGCCCGCACGGGTTGGCTGCCTTATCCGCCGCTCAGTGAAACGACCTATTCGCCCGGCGTCGGCGTGGATTATTACCTGTGGGCGGTGCAGATAGCCGGGGTCGGCACCCTGATGACGGGGATCAATTTCGTCACCACCGTGCTCAAGATGCGCTGCCCCGGCATGAGCTATCTGCGCATGCCGATGTTCTGCTGGACCACCCTGTCATCGAGCCTGCTGATCGTCGCCGTCTTCCCGATCCTGACCGCCACGCTCGCCATGCTGAGTCTGGATCGTGTGTTCGGCTGGCATTATTTCACCAATGAGGCCGGCGGCAACCCGATGATGTTCATGAACCTGATCTGGGCCTGGGGGCATCCGGAGGTCTATATATTGGTTCTGCCGGCCTTCGGCATCTTCTCCGAGGTCTTCTCGACCTTTTCGGGCAAGCCCCTGTTCGGCTACCGCTCGATGGTGGCGGCCACCCTGTTCATCTGCGTCATGTCGCTGATGGTGTGGCTGCATCACTTCTTCACCATGGGCGCCGGGCCGGCGGTCAATACCTTCTTCGGCATCGCCAGCAGCGTCATCGCCGTCGGCACAGGGGTGAAGATCTACAACTGGATCTTCACCATGTACGGCGGCCGCGTGCGCCTGACCGTGCCGATGCTGTGGTCGCTGGGCTTCATCTTCACCTTCGTCATCGGCGGGCTGACCGGCGTTCTGCTGGCCATTCCGCCGGCCGATTTCATCACCCACAATTCGATGTTCCTGGTGGCGCACTTTCATAATGTCATCATCGGCGGCGTGGTTTTCGCTCTGTTCGCCGGGCTGGACTACTGGTTTCCCAAGGCTTTCGGCTTCCGCCTGCACGAAGGCTGGGGCAAGGCCGCCTTCTGGTTTTCGCTGCTGGGTTTCTGGGTGACGTTCGCGCCGCTCTATATCCTTGGCATACAGGGCATGACCCGCCGGCTCCAGCATGTGAATATAGACGCATGGGAACCCATGCTGTGGATATCCGTCGCCGGCGTGGCGCTCACGACCCTGGGCGCGATCTGCCAGGTGACCATGCTGGTCGTCAGTATTCTTGACCGTGACAAACGGCGCGATGTCACTGGTGATCCGTGGGACGGCCGGTCACTGGAATGGGCCACCGCATCGCCGCCGCCTTTCTTCAACTTCGCCGTCCTGCCCAATGTCGAGGGGGAGGAGGCCTACTGGAACATCAAGCTCAAGGCCATTGAAAGCCAGCAACTGGCGCCGGAGCCGGAATACCGGGAATTTGAAATGCCGGTCAACAGTCCGGTCGGCTTTTATACCGCCGCCTTCGCCAGCCTTACCGGCTTCGCCCTGATCTGGCATATCTGGTGGCTGGCGGCCCTGGGGCTGGTGGCGGCCTTCGCAGGTTTCGTCGTCTTCGCCTGGCGCGATGTGCATGAGTTCCATGTACCGGTGGAGGAGGTGGCCCGCGCCGAACGGGCGCGCCGCGCCGCCCGCAAGGCCCTGCTCGAACAAATGGCGCGGGAGGGCAGCCCGTCATGAGTCCGACCAGCCTACACACTGCGCGCGAAGCCATCAGGCGCGTCAGCGAAGACCCGCATCGCCTGGGCCATCGCGCCCATGAAGGCGAAGGACCGCTTCCCGGCGCCGGACATGGCGAAACGGGGCCGGCGGACAAGCGCATCATCGTCGGCTACGGTTTCTGGATTTTCCTGCTCAGTGATATCGTCATGTTCTCCTGCTTCTTTGCGGCCTTCGCCGTGCAGCGCAACGCGACGGCGGGCGGTCCCGGCATATCGCAGATCGTCGAATTACCGCGCGTGGCGCTGGAAACCGGCGCGCTTTTGCTGTCCAGCTATACCTGCGGCCTGTCCTTCGCCGCCACCAATGCGCGCAATAAGCTGTGGACGCAGGTTTTCCTGCTGATCACCGGCCTGCTTGGCCTGGCCTTCGTGGCCATGGAACTGCAGGAATTCATTTCACTGGCGGCGCATGGCATAACGCCCCAGCGCAGCGGCTTCCTGACCGCCTTTTACGGCCTGGTGGGCCTGCACGGCCTGCATGTCACGATCGCCGGCCTGTGGCTGCTGACCATGATGGCCCAGGTGCAGGTGAAGGGCTTCCGGCGCGAAATCATTCACCGGCTGATCTGTTTCAACCTGTTCTGGCACGCCCTGGACATTGTTTGGATCGGCGTTTTCACGATCGTCTATCTGATGGGAGTGCGCGGATGAGCGACCTCGAACACGACCCTCAAGAATACTCCGGAGAACTGGACCGCCGCGAAGACCACGCGCCGGGCGATGAACCGGAAGAAAGCGCCGGGCATTGGATTCGCAACACCAGCCTGGGCCTTGGCTTTTCGATATTGCTGACCGCCGCCGCTTTCTGGGCGGTGGGGACGCATCTGATCTGGGGGCCGGCGATCCCGATCGCCCTGATCGTCTTCGCCATCGCGCAGATGGGGGTGCACCTCGTGTTCTTTCTTCACGTCACCACGGGGCCGGATAATACCAACAACATCCTGGCCCTGGCCTTCGGCGTCCTGGTGGTGTTCCTGATCATCGCCGGTTCGATCTGGATCATGCACAATCTCAACCAGAACATGATGCCGATGGATGAGTTGACGCATATGCAGCCATGAGCCGGCAAGCCTCCGTTGGACGGGTCAGCCGGAATGCGGATCGCTTTGCCCAAAATCGAGCGCCGCTGTCAGGTCGCCGGGTTTGAAGCCTTCCGCCGCCAGCATGGCGGTGTCGCGCTCCGTCAGGCCGGGCAGGGTTTCCAGTCCGAACCGGCGGATGATCAGGCGGGCGATCGAGCCGGTGTCATAGACCGTGTGATCGACATGGCCCTTGCGGGCGAAGGGCGAGACGACAAGCGCCGGTATCCGCGTGCCCGGCCCCCAGCGGTCGCCTTTGGGCGGCGCCACATGGTCCCACCAGCCGCCATTCTCATCGAAGGTGATGATGACCGCCATATGGCGCCATTGCGGTCCGCTTTTGAGGGCGTCGATGATCGTGGCGATATGGCGGTCGCCGCTGTCCACATCGGAATAGCCGGCGTGCATGTTGAGATTGCCCTGCGGCTTGTAGAAGGCCACGGGCGGCAGCCGGCCGTCCCTGATATCGGCCATGAACTTGTTGGTCCGCGGCGTTTCATCGAACCCCGCGTCGCGCAGATGCGCCTGCCGGTCGCTTGTGCCCGGCGCGAAGCGTTTGAAAAAATTGAATGGCTGATGGTGATCCTGAAAATTGGGCCGCGCCGGGAAATCCGCCGTCTGGCTGGGGGTGCGGGCCAGGGCCAGATCCCAGCCGCCGCTGTACCACGCCCAGTCCACGCCCTTGTCCGACAGACGGTCGCCGATGGTGGCGTGAACCTGCGGCGGCAGCGTGCCGGAATTGTCAGGATCGCCGTAATCCGGGTTTTCCTCATCACGGGTTCTGGTCGGGGCATAAGGCGGGTGCATGGTGTTCACGGCCCGTCCATCCGGGGTCAGGGTGCTTGGGCCGAAGCGGGCGGGACCATCCATGGCGCTTGCCGGCAGGTCGGGCACCGGTTTGAGCCTGATCCCCATCTCATCGCCGTCACTGAACTGGGCGATCCGGTTTCTGGCGGGACTGTTGGCGGCATTGGGGTAGTAGGGCGGGGTGCAGGCCACGAGATACTGGTGGTTCAGGAAGGAGCCGCCGAACGCGCCCATGAAGAAATTGTCGCACAAGGTATACTCCCGCGCGATATTCCACAGGCGCAGATTGACGCTGTTATCGCCGTAATGCCCCATGACGAGGGCGCCGCTGTCGCCCCAGGCGACGAAACCGTCGTTTTTGCCGCCATTGATCTGAAGCTGATTGTTATAGAAGGCATGAACCAGATCCCGCGTCACGACGCCCTGCGGCAGCGGATCACCGGCGGGCGTCTTCAGGGGGAATGGCCGGTTTGGCAGGCCGGTGAGATCGTCTTCGCCGATCTTGTAGGACTGATGATTGACCACCTGTTCTTCCTTGATCAGGCCGCCCCAGATTTTCGGCAGGCGGTCCAGGATTTTGCCGTCACGGTCGCGCTGGAGATAACGGTCCGGCGGCACGGCCCCCAGCGGCGCCTCGACGCCCGGAAAATCGCCGAACAGGTTATTGAAGCTGCGGTTCTCGGCATAGATGACGACAATGTTGCGGATATGCGCGCGCAGGTCCGCGTCAATCTGCGCGGCCGTGCGCCCTGCCGGAGACGCGGCATGGCCGGAAGCGGGCAGGGCGGTCAAAAGACCGGCGAGGCCAAGGCCCTCAAGCAGTTCGCGCCGGTTATTGCCGGCTTCCTTATCCTTTTTCATGGCCTTCCCTCCACATCGCACCGGAGGCACAGTTTAACCATTCGGAGCGCGGCGCAAGGCATAAGGGCAAAAAAACCGGATTTTCATCCCTCTCACGGCCGCCAGGCATAGGGCGCGGTGGAGGTCACTTCCGGCACCGGGGCGGTCAGGTCGCCGCCCTGTTTCGGATCGGCCTGCGAAGCCTGATCGATAAAGCCGGTATAGACGCCCGTACTGAGCTTCGGACCGCCGCGCACTTCGGCGTCACCCAGAATCTCGGCCGTGCCGGAAAGTTCCGTGCCGGGTTCGAAGCCGCCGATACCCAGGAAGGTGGTTTCGACCCTGGCGTTATCCTTTACGGTCACGCCGTCGTCGATGATGCTCATGGCGCCGATCACCGCATTGCCGGAAACCGTGCCGCCGCGCACCAGGGCGTGGTCCTCGATGCGGGCATTGCCCCTGACCGTGCCGCCGAGGACGCGCGCGTAAGGGCCGACATAGACGGAGGCGTCAACATGGGCGCTATCGCTGACCCAGCCGCCGCCATTGGGGTGCGCATGGCCGCCCGTCCCCTGTGTGTAGCCTGGCTCATAACCCTGCGGCAGGGCGCCGGTGAACTGCACCATCCAAGGATAGCGATAGATCGAATAATAGGCCTGATCCCACTGGATCTTCTGCTGGCTGGCGGGCGTGCCGGCCACGACCATATAGACCGCCTGATCGCCGGCCTTGAGATCGAACGACAGGTCGCCATCGGCGCCGCCCATCAGCGGACCATAACGCGGCGTGCCGTCGGCCTGGATAGCCACCACGCCCCAGCGCCAGTCGGAATCGGGCTTGGGGATCGACGCCGGATCATTGGTGAAGCCGGGCAGGGTGGTGGCCGCCGGGGCCGCCTGCACCACGCCGCGGAAATGAATGCCGATCTTCGTCGCGCCGGCATCGGGCATCAGGCGCACGACATTGTAACCCCAGCGCTGCGGCGCCCACATATTGGGCACGGCGAAGCGGCGCTGTGAAAGGTCCATCGGATCGAGCGATGTCACCCGCAGGGCGCGCTGGCCTTCGCGCTGATCATAGGAACCATATTTGGCGCGGTAGACCGGCCCCTGGTCATTGCCGTCCTGATCGACATAATCCCAGGTGATGTTGCGCAGCGCCCATTCGCCGAATTCGTCATTGAGATCGGCGACCGACCATTTCTGATTGCGCATCAGGGTGCTGAACGGGTCTTCCTCCAGATAGCCGGCCTGGTCGGGCTTCAGGCCATTGGCCCATATATCGTTGACCGCCGCGTAGCCGTACTTGTCCTTGAAATATTCAAGGAACTGCCAGTTGCAGTAACGGTCGCGCGTCGAGCCGTAATAGAGGTGCGGGAAATTGACCAGCAGTTCGGAGCAGTGCACCTCGTTGCGGTATTCCGGCATCTGGTGCGCCATCCAGTTGGCGTGGCTTTCCCACAACCAGCCGACATATTTACCATCGCGGAAGCTGCGGGTCGAGCCTTGCAGGGCGTGGGTGAATTCGTGCGCCAGGCCCCAGTGATCTTTCAAAGCGGGCGGCCCGATCCACATGCCCATGTCACGCTCGCCGGTGGGGCCGCCTGTCAGGCCAAAGGTCGGGTCGAGATTGATATTGGCCTTGTGCTTGGTCGCCGTGTCGCAATAGGGCTGCGGGAATCCGATCTCGTCGATGAAGGTTGTCCAGACGGTTTCGAGATAGGCCCCGGCCGAGACGGCATCGGCCATCTGAACATCGCCGGTTTTCCAGCGGAAGGCGAAGTGTGCGGTTTCGTACTGCACGGCCTGTTCATCGGGCGTGCCGGAAACCACGGTCCAGTTGCCGGCCACGCAGGCGCCGGTGGGCGGCGCGACCGGTGGCGCGGCAGGCGGGATTTGCGCCGAGGCCGAACCGCCCCCGCATCCCGTGAGGAACGCGCAGACCGGCAGCCAGGCAAGGAAGGAGACGCGGGCACTTAAAGAATGACGTGGCATTATGGACTGGCCTCTGTTTTTTTATGTTTATGCGGTCGTGCCGGCGGGCGCGGCGGTGAATAACAGGATGCCGAACACCATGCCGGTGGAGCGGCGTTCATGCGGCGCCAGCTTGACCGTGACCTCGGTCTTGCCCCTGGTCAGCGGTTCGGGCACCGGATATTGCTCGTCGAAGAACTCACCGGGCTTGATCGGCGTCTTGTGCGAAACCGTGGTCATTGTCTCGCCGTCGATCAGGATGTCGAAGTCGCATTTGTCATCGCCCCAGTAGGTGGCCTGCATGACCAGCGGACCGGGTTTGACCTTCATGGTGAAGGACATGAAGCCGCCGGAGCGGGCGTCGCGGCCGTTGCGGCCGCGATAGGTGCCGGGCCAGGAGACATCGGATTCCAGATTGTGGTCGCGCTCGGCCTGCATTTCACCGAGGTGCATGACATCGACCGACCGGGCGGCGAGATCGCGCTGGCGGGCCTGTTCGGCGATGAAGGCGGCTTCCTCCACCTTCCAGCCGGCTTCGTTGAAGGCCTTGAAATAGACGGCGCTGCGGCGTTCCCACTGACTGTAGAAGGGCACGATCCTCAGTTCGCCCGGCCGGCCGATACCGACCGTTTTGAACTCGGCCTTTTCGATGGCCACCGGCGCGAAACCGGCCAGGAGATTATCGCCGACAAGCGCCGGATCGGTGGCCTTGTAATCCTCATCAGCCGAGGCGAGATCGGCGGCCATGACCATCGGCCCGCGCAGGAGCGCCACTATGCCGGGATTGTCCGCCGTCGGCTCGATTTGCAGGTCCATCGGCAGTTCGAGAGCCAGCGCATCACCGGCCTGCCAGACGCGATCGACGATCAGATAGCCATTGTCGCGCGCCGCTTCGGCCGGTTTGCCGTTCAGTGTGAGCGCGGCGGTTCTGGCCCAGCCGGGCACGCGCAGGGCCAGCTTGAAACGCGTCGGACGGCGGATGGCGGTCAGGCTGAGACGCACCTCGCCGTCATAAGGATAGCCGGTATCGAGGCGCAGGCTGGCGTTCTTTGCCGCCCATTTGGCGGTGGAGGGAATGTAGAGATTGACGAAGAGGGTATCGTCACCCTGCCAATAGATCGACTCGGCGTGGCGGGCGTGGCTTTCCATGCCGGTGCCGTGGCAGCAGGTCCAGTTATCGACGGGATCGGAGAAGCCGCGCGCGGCGCCGGTGAAAAGCGGCGTCATGTAGCTGAACATGCCGGTCCTGGGGTTCTGCTGCGCCATGACATGATTGAGATGGGCGCGCTCGAAATAGTCGAAATAGCCGGCCTCCGGCGACCAGCGGTACAGGTCGCGGGTCAGCTTCATCATGTTATAGGTGGCGCAATGCTCGCAGGTCGCTTCGGTGATGTGCTTCGAGAGGGTGTCCGGCGCGAAGAAGTATTCGCGGTCGCCATTGCCGCCGATGACAAACGAATGGTGCTTTGTCACGCGCTCCCAGAAGAAGGCGGCCGCCGTATGATAATCGGCCTTGCCGGTGACATCGTAGAGCCGCGCCAGGCCGAGCACCTTCGGGATATTGGTGTTGGAATGGATATTGGCCAGCCTGTCCTCACGCGCCACCAGCGAATCGAGAACCTTGTGGTGATAGAGGCGTTCGGAAAGCTTCAGCCAGCGCGGATCGTTGGTGCGCTGGTAGAGTTCGGCGAAGCTGTCATTGATGCCGCCGTGCTCGCAGTTCAGCACTTCCTGCACCTGGGCGTCATCAAGCGCGGCGAACACCTTGTCGATATAGAGGCTGAGATTGACGGCAACCGGAATCGCCTTGTCCAGTCCGCAGAAGGTCTGGGCGTCGAACAGGCCGGCATAGAGCTTGTGCCAGTTATAGAAGGGGACCCAGCAGCCATTGAGATCGAAGCCGGCGGAGCGGATATCGCCGGCCATGATTTCCGGGAAGATTTCCTTGCCATCGACCACCGCGTCGTCCTTGCGCTTCCTGAGGAAGCCGGCGGCATAGCCGTCGCCCTGCATCCCCTGAACCAGGGCCAGTTCATCGATGACGTAGGCGGCATGCGCCTTAAGCGCCGGATCGCCGGTCTGGGCGTACATCAGCGAGATGGCGGAGAGGTAATGGCCCAGGCTGTGGCCGGCGATGGTATCCTGCTCCCACCCGCCATAGGCTTCGGCCTTCGGCTTCAGCCCGGCGCCCTTGCGGTAATTGTGCAGGAAGCGGTCGGGTTCGAGCGTAATGAGATAGGCATGGTTGACATCGAGCGCCGTCCTGTAGGGCGAGGGCAGGAGGCGGACATTCGACAAGGGCAGGCTGGTGATTTTTTGTGGTGTTATGTCACCGGCAAACGCGCGATTGGAAATCAAGCCCAGGCCGGTAAACGCCGCCGTTGCTTTCAGAAATTGTCGGCGATCGCCGGTCAAAAAAGCCATTTTTACGCTCCAGTTGTCGGACAATTTGGTATACAATATACGTGGAATTGCAAGCGGCAAACCTGATTTTTGCCATCATCCGGCTATGTTTCTCTAATGAAATATTTCGCGCAAACCTGATTTCATTTGGAAATTTTTCAAAAAATACAGATATTTTTCAGAAAAATAACAATGGATTTGATAAAATATGTCGTTTTTTCAGATGGTTAAATGGTGTGGTTTGTCACGTTCCGATATGCGGAACGCAAAAGTTGGGCGCGGTTTACCTGTTGCGCGTTAGCCACATTATATTGTCATGTTATTGGATTCGTCACGATATCGTCGTATATCGTATAAAATATTTTGACGATTTCATTTTTTCATGCCCACATCGTCACATCAGTTTTTCAACGGGGAATACAGATGTTGACGACACGAGTGAATAAGGGCGTATTGCTGGCGGCTACCGGCCTGGCTGTGGCGATGATCTGCGCGCCGGCCCTGGCGCAGGAGACATCCGGAACACCGGAACCGAGCGCCGCCGAAAAGGCTGCCGCGGCGCAGGCAGAAGCCCAGAGCGATGAGGTCATCATCGTCAAGGGGCTGCGCAAGAGCCTGAAAACGGCCGTGGACCGCAAGCGTAATTCCAAGCAGATCGTTGATTCGATCGACGCCGAAGACGCCGGCAAGCTGCCCGACAATAACGTTATTGAGGCCTTGGCGCACGTCACCGGCGTTCAGATCACCCGCGCTCGCGGGGAAGGCGACAGCATCATGATCCGTGGTCAGGGAGATATTCAGACCACGCTGAACGGCGCGCCTAATGCTTCCGGCGCGGGCCGTACGGCTTCGCTGAACGATATTCCGGCCGAACTGCTGAAATCGGTGCAGGTTTACAAGACCCGCAGCGCCGATCAGGTCGAAGGTGGTGTCGGCGGCACGGTTAACGTCGACCTGCGCCGTCCGTTGGATCTCAAGAAGGGCTGGACCTTCGCGGGCAGCGTACGTAACGTCTACGGCAGCATAGGTGACACTGAAAGCCCGTATGCCTCGGCCCTGATCGCCAAGCGTTTTGACACCGGCATCGGTGAAATGGGCTTCCTTGTCAATTTGTCCTATCAGGAAAACAACTATAACGAACAGTATGTCACCAGTGAAACGCCAGCCCTGTTCTGGTGCTGCGGTACTCAGTGGGACAGCGTACCTAACAAGGACACGGATATTGCGATGTACCGTGCCCAGTATGGTGTTGAATACGGCAAAGTGCGTCGTCCGGCGCTGAATGCTTCTTATCAGTGGCGCGTCAATGAGCAACTCGACTTCGTTCTGGAAGCCTCTTCCTTCAACTCGCGTGAAAACCGTTCCTACAGCGCCCTGAATACCCGCATAAAGGACAGCCCGGGCGTACTGTCCAATATCGTTTACGGTTCGGATGGCCACACGATCATTTCGATGACCGAAACCGATCCGAACCCGCTGGATAACGATATCCTGCCGGTCGGGCCAACGTCGCGTGACGATTTTAATAAGGCGACGAACAACCGCGTTAATTTTGAAGCTCACTGGCATAATGATCGTGCAACGGTTAACTTCGCGGTCTATCGTGACGAAAACACTTTTGATAACCAGTGGGTCACGCAAACCCTGCGCCTGAACGGCCTGACCGGTTTCAACGTCGATTTCAATTCCGACAAGATTGAAGGCGGTGGTCCGTTTGTCGAATATATCGGCGCCGACCCCTCAAACCCCGATGATTACGGAGTTAAGGAATGGGAAGACGGCAAGGCGTTTGAAAAAAGTGATGAAACCGTCTGGTCTGCCGATCTGACTTATCGCCTGAGCGACGACAAGTTCTTCCGCTCGGTTCAGATGGGTGTCCGCCATAGCGACCGCAATGTTGATCGCGCCTATGGTTACCGCTATGCCGGTTTCAATACGCCGCTGGCAATTTCCGAATTCCCCGGTGGTACGGGGCTGGAAGAAGTGCAGAGCGATACGGGCAGCGCGGCTACGCCGAGTTGGTACCGCATCTCGCGTGAAAGCCTGCTGGCGAATTATGATGCGATCCGCAATTACCTCTATACCGAGCGTGATTATGCGGGCGGTTCGGGCGATTGGAATAATGTAGTCGTCGATACGGAACTGATGCAGGGCAGCTTCACCTCGGTTGAAAAGACAGCGGCGATCTATGGCATCATCAACTATGGTTTCAAGGCCTGGGATATCCCGGTGGATGGTCAAATCGGTGTCCGTTCGGTCCACACCTGGGGCCACAGCATTGCGACCAACCAGGCGGTCGGCAAGGCGCCGGATTACACGATCACGCCAACACAGGTTGTTGCGCCGTCCGATGGCACCGACACGATGCCGAACGCCACGGCAATCGTCCATTTCACGCCAAAGATGCAACTGCGCCTTAGCTATTCGGTTAACATCCAGCGTCCGAATTTCATCGACGCCAGTTCGTTCGTCTTCTACGACACCAACGGCTGTAACTGTGGTTGGGGCGGCAACCCCGATCTCAAGCCATACAAGGAAACCAACTACGATGCGTCGCTTGAATACTATTTCGGCCGTGGTGGTGTCCTGTCTGCGGCGGTTTACAACAAGAAGTCGGACGGTTTCATCGTCTATGGCGCAACCAACCAGATTTTTGACGGCGTAACCTATCGCATCAGCCGCCCGGTCAATACGGATAACGGTGAATATCAGGGCATCGAACTGAACGCCCAGGGTTTCTTCGACTTCCTGCCATCGCCTTGGAACAACTTTGGCGCTCAGGCGAACTTCACCTACAACAGCAAGGCCAATATCTACTACTCACAGTATAATGGCGCAGACATCACTCAGGAGCAGATCGATACCATTCCAGGTATTTTCGATGCGCCGCTGAACTCGAAATCGACCTACAACTTGATGGTGTACTACGAAACCTCGAAGATTAGCGCCCGCATCTCCTATAACCACCGCGATTTGTGGCGTGCGGGCCTCGATGGTTATTCGGCGCTTGGTTACAGCACCTATTTCGCACCGACCTCGCGCCTGGATGCGGCTTTTGACTACACTCCGGTCAAGTGGATGACGATTGCCCTGGAAGGCACCAACCTTCTGGAAAACAATTCGAACACCTACTACGGGGCCAACCACCTGATTCCGGCCGGTGTTCGTGTCGCGGCCCGTACCATCCAGTTAAGTGCGCGTTTCCGTTACTAGAGCACTTTCCGAAAAGTGTGACGCACTTTTCGGATTAAAAAGTGCGAAAAAACAAAAAATTAGAGCGTCCGAGCTGATGCAATCAGATCGGAAAACGCTCTAAGCGGAAAAACGGCCTCTGAAAAAGAAGCCCCCGCCGGAAACCGGCGGGGGCTTCTTTATTCTTTACTTTAGAAGCGTTTCGGACCGCCGAGGAAGAACGATGTGAGCTGCGCCATTTCCTGCGGGTTGAGGTCGGGAGTGAAGGCTCCGCGGATATGTTGCGGCAGGTGGCCGGTCGGATCGCCCGAAAAGACGAAATAATCCATCATTTCGCGCCAGGCCTTGCGTTGCGCCTCCGGCATGGACCGGAAGGCCAGGCCGGCAATATGCAGGGCGGCTATCGGGTCGATCAGGTCGGGGCGGGCGTCGTTCCACCAGTAATTGACCAGCATGTTGAGCGGGCCGGTGGTCTGGACATGGTGCCACCAGAGCGGCGGGATGAACAGGCCATCGCCGGGAGAGAGGCGCGCGGTCAGGGCCTGTGCCTGTGCTGCGGCCAATTGCGGATGACGCTGCGGATCGGGGGCTTCCAGCGAAGCCATGCTGATCGGCACACCGGCGGGCGAACGATCAAGCGGGCCGGGATAGAGATTGCCGGTCTGGTCGGGCGGGAAGAGAGTGAACACCTTTTCCCCCGCCACATGGACGGCTATATTGCTGGTATAATCGAAATGCGTCTGGGTGCGCAGGGTGTTGCCGATCCAGAGACGTGGCCGTATGCTGGCATCCAGCAGAGGCATATCGAGATCGGGGGCCATGCCGGGCACGAAATCCGCGACGGGAAGCGCTTGAAGATAGACCGCTTCGCTTTGGGCCTGGCCCATGGTTGAGAGGCACCAGTCGACAATAAAGCTCAACGGGCGGCCATAGGTCTGGTAATTCAGGCCTGTCAGATCTTCGTTATAGAAAAAACGGCCCTCCATTTCTTTCGGCAGGACGGAAGCCTTGACCGCGACGCCGGTATCGTATTGGCGCAGGTAGTCGCCAAGGGCTTTCGGCGAAGCATTGGCGGCAAGGGCGGCGGGCCAGTGCGCGGCGATGCCTTTCAGAATGACGGGCTGGCCGGAAAGGCGGATATCCTTGTCAAAGGCGGCGCGATCAATGTTTTCAACGATGCGGACGGGTTTGCTCATGCTTTTGCCAACTGCGGCGACGGGCAGACCCTGGCGACATAATCGTCGTGCATCGGCATGGCGTTGGCCAATCCGGCGGTGCCCTCTTTCACGCGGTCCATGCGCCAGCGGAATTCGTCTTCCGGCATCAGGTCGGCGACCGGGTGATAGGATTTCGGCGTCAGGCCCTGGCCGATCAGGACGGCGAACCAGCTCGCCTCCTTGAACAGGTCGTTGGGCTGCACCAATGAGAGATTGTGCTGCTCGAAGCTTTCCAGCCGCGCCTTCAGGCTGTCGGGGATATCCATATGCTTGCAGTAGGCCCAGAACGGCGTGTCCTCGCGTGTCGTGATCTTGTAGTGGGCGATCAGGAAGTCCTTTACATCGTCATAGGCGAACAGCATCTCGCGGTTGAAACTGTTGCGTAAGGAGTCGGTGATGCAATCACGCGGGAAGAACCGGATCAGCTTCATGATCGCTTCCTGCACCAGATGGATCGAGGTCGATTCCAGCGGCTCGAGGAAGCCGCTGGCCAGGCCCATGGCGACGACATTGCGGTTCCATTGCAGCTTCCTGTGGCCGGTGGTGAAGCGGATGATGCGCGGGTCGGCCTGCGGCTTGCCATCGAGCCGTTGCAGCAGAAGCTCGGCGGCCTTGTCTTCCGACAGGTAGTTTTCGCAGAAGACGTAACCGTTGCCGGTGCGGTGTTGCAGGGCGATGCGCCATTGCCAGCCGGCTTCGCGGGCGGTCAGTTGCGTGTAGGGTGTAATTCCGGAAGACTTGCCTTCCGGCAAGGGCGCCCGCCCGTCCGAGCCGTTGCGAGGAGCCTGCGCGGCCTCTGAGCGCAATTTGTCGCACGGCACGGCGGCGGCGCGGTTGCACGGCAGCCAGTGGCTCCAGTCGGTATAGCCGGTCTTGAGCGTCTGCTCGATCAGCAGGCCGCGGAAGCCGGAGCAGTCGATGAACAGGTCGCCGGTGATGGTCTGGCCGCTTGCCAGCGTGACCGAGGCGATATCACCGGTTTCCGGATGCTGCGTGACGGTGGTGATCTTGCCCTCCTGACGCACCACGCCGCGCGCCTCTGAGTAACGGCGCAGGAACCGGGCGTAGAGCGAGGCGTCGAAATGAAAGGCGTAATTGACACTAGGCGCTTTCGGATTGATTTCGCTCATGCGGCCGAAGCGGCCCTGCCGGGCAGCCAGGGTCTGCGGATTGAACAGGCCGAAATCGCCGTTACCCCCCGCCAGGCGATAGCGCATCCAGTAATGGGTGAAATTGACGTTCATATCGACGCCATAGGTGCCGAACGGATGGAAATATTCGCTGCCGATGGCCGACCAGTCGAGGAAGCGCAGGCCCAGCTTGAAGGTGGCGTTCGTCTCCTTCATGAACAGGTTTTCGTCGAGTTCCAGAAGCTTGTTGAATTCCTGAATGGTCGGGATGGTGGCTTCGCCGACGCCGACCGTACCGATCTCGTCGGATTCGATCAGGGTAATGGTATATTTCTGCGTACCGAAGACCTTCGATAGGGCCGAAGCGGCCATCCAGCCGGACGTGCCGCCGCCCACAACCACGATTTTGCGAATAGTCTCTGTCATTTGCGTACCTTGTAACTTGTCGAAGCCGATTATGACCGGCGGGCTGCTTATGTCAATTCATCGGTATATCGTATAAAATATTTGACAGTTTTGGGAAACCGTGCGGAATAAAGTCTGACAATAAAAAAGGGGGCTTTGGCCATGCGGAAAATAACATCATTCCTATTCAGGGTGGGCCTTGCGCTGGCCGGCCTGACGTTAGCAAGTCCGGGACCGGCAGCGATGGCGGATACCGTGACGCTCAAGGTGCCGGGCACGGCCATGCCCTGGATTATCAAGAAGAAAAACCCCGACCTGCCCTACGGCAAGGCCGACGGCACGGCCCCGGTGGTGGCGCCGCTGAAACTGGCCGCCGGTATGGAATTGCAGATAACCGCCACCGGTTCGACCACCACGGTGGCGGGCGGCGGCGGATTCGATCCCGGCGGCCAGCAGGAATTTATCTGCGACGATCATCTCGGCGGTTCGGGGATGCCGTTTCCCAGCCTGTATATGAATCACGCCTTCTATCCGGTGCATCTCAACGAACTGGTGGCGATCTTCACCGATGGCAAGGGCAGGATGGTCAAGTCGCCGTTTCCGGTCGGCACCGGCCTGACCATCGCCGTGCCGGAAGGCGCCGAAGCCATCCAGTTCGGCCTCAATGACGATATCTATGCCGATAACAGCGGCGGGATCGAGGTGACCGTCACCGCCGCGTCCGCTCAATAATTCCAGACAAGAGTCCTTTCCATGCGTCCTTTCCCTATGGCCTTTATTGGCGGTGTTTCCCTGTTCGTCCTGTCATCGGCCGCATTTGCCGGTGACCTGCCGCCGATCGCCGAACGTTACGCCACTGCGGAGTCCTATCTGGCGGGCAAGACCGGCGACCTGGTGACCGATCTCGACCTGCGCGCGCGGTTCGTGGCGGGCGGCAGCAAGGTGCTCTATCGTCACGGCGCGAAAGGGCAGGGGACAATCACCCTGGCCGACGCCGCCACCGGACAGACGACGGACCTGACCACCGAGGCCGCCTTGCAGCCTTTGCTGGCGCCGATGATGGGCGCGGATGCGAAAGGCCCGTTCGATGTCTCGCCGGAGGATTATGACGCCGAAAAGCGCGTCCTGACGATCAATTCCGGCGGCCGCAAGCTCATCTACGATATGGCGGCGAATACCGTCACCGCCGCACCGGTCGAAACAAAGGCCGCCGATGAGGGCGTTGTGTCGCCCGATGGCCGCTACAAGGTGATCCACAAGGGCTATGATCTGGCCCTGATCGAGATCGCCACGAATAAGGAAACGGTCCTGACCGCCAATGGCAGCTACGACCAGCGCTACGGCATGAACTACCCGATGTTCGCCGACATGGTGGAAGCCAATAGTGAAACCCCGCCCATGCCGGTCAGCGTGCAGTGGTCGCCGGATTCGACGCAGATCCTGACCTATCGCCTCGACCGCAACGGCAGCTATATCTGGCATGGCGTCCAGCCCAATCCGCCGGGCAGCCGGATGCCGCGCCATTTCGATTATGTCTACCCGACCGCCGGGGCGGAGAAGGTGCCGCAGTTTGTGCCGGTGGTGATCGATGTGGCGGCCTCATTGAAAGGTGTGGCCGCGCCAAAGGTGCTGAACGTGCCGTCGGATTCGATGCTGTGGCCGGGCGATCCCAATATGGGCTGGAACAAGGACAGGATCATCTATCAGTGGACCAGGCGCGGTTATGGCGAACTGGTTCAGTACGAGATCGATCCGGCGAGCAATGTGGCGACGGTCAGGGTGCGCGAGGCGGTCAAGCCGCTGGTGACGGTCACCTCATCCTCGATCCGCCCGGTGCCGGAACTGGATGGCAGCCTGGTCATTTCCGAGCGCACCGGCTGGGCGCAGCTCTATTTCATAGGCTTGGGCGACAAGCCGGAAGGCGGCAGGGCGCTGACAAAAGGCAACTGGGAAGTCACCGATGTCGTCCGCGTCGATGACAAGACGAAATCGCTGCTGATCACCGGCATCGGCCGCGAGGCGGGCGTCAATCCGTACTTCTCCAGCCTGTACAGCCTGACGCTCGACGGCGCCATCCGCAACCTGACGCCGGAGCCGCTCGATCACGATGTCAGCGTATCGGAAGACGGCAAGACCTTTATCGATCGCATGTCCAGCCCGACCGTGCCGACGCGCACCCTTTTGCGCAGCGCCACGGACGGCCATATCATCGCCGAGCTGGGCAAGGCCGATCCGACAGCCTTGCTGGCCAGCGGCTTCACCCCGCCGGAGCCTTTTCAGACCCTGGCCGACGATGGCAAGACCGTGCTTTACGGCATGATCTTCCGGCCGAAGAATTTCGATCCCTCCCGCAGCTATCCGGTGATCGAATATGTCTATACCGGCCCGACGACGCATGTGATTTCCGAGGGCTACGGCCGCAATATCCGCAATCCGGCCGAAGGCATGGCGCAGATCGGCGCCATCGTGGTCGAGATCGACGCGCGCGGCACGTCCCAGCGCGGCCAGGCCTTCCGCCTGCCGGCCTATCAGAACCTCGGCGAGGTCGGTCTGGACGACCATATCTGGGTGCTGAAGGCGATGAAGGCGAAATACAGCTATTTCGACCTCGATCGCGTCGGGGTATTCGGCCACTCGGCGGGTGGTTATGACGCCGCACGCTTCATCCTGCGCCGCCCGGATTTTTACAAGGTGGCCGTGGCCAATTCGGGCAATCAGGATGAGCGTCTGGACAAGGCGTGGTGGCCGGAAGTCTCCATGGGTATCGCCGATGACGCGACGTGGGAGAAAAACTCCAACATTCCGGTGGCGGGCAATCTCAAGGGCCACCTGATGCTGACCCACGGCGATATCGATGACAACGTGCCGGTGGCGGCGACCTTGCGGCTGGACGCGGCGCTGGTGGCGGCCAACAAGCCGCATGAACTGGTCATCTTCGCCAATCGCACGCACAATTCCATCGGGCCATATTACTGGCGCAAACACATGGATTTCTTCACCCAGCATCTGCTGAACGAAGCACCGCCGGCGTTCTGACAGTCTTCCCCTCTCCCCATGAAAATGGGGAGAGGACGACAAGCAAGGCGAAGCCGTAGATTGTCGGATATTCCAGAGACGCCCCTCATCCGGCCCTTCGGCCACCTTCTCCCCGCCTGCGGCAAGGGAATCGCCTATGGCTTTTGGAATAACTTTTCTTCCCCCCTCTCCCCTCCATGAGGGGAGAGGACGGGCGCGGAGCGAAGCGATCGCAACCGGGTGAGGGGCTGTGTGACGCTTGTGTTCTATCGACGAACAGCCCCTCACCCGATCGCCTTCACTGCGTTCGGCTCTCGTCCTCTCCCCATATTTATGGGGAGAGGGGAAGGGCATCTCAACGCCAAAAGCCATAGGCGATAGCCCTGCCGCAAGCAGGGAGAAGGGATGTTTACACCTTCTGCCGCGCCTTCAGATCCGGCAGCCAGGCGGCCAGCAGGCCGATGGCGGGCAGAAAGGCGCACACCTGAAACACCGTGTCTATGCCCCAGATATCGGCCACCTTGCCCAGCACCGCCGCGCCGATGCCGCCCATGCCGAACGAGAAGCCGAAGAACAGGCCGGAGATCATCCCCACCTTGCCCGGCACCAGTTCCTGCGCGAAGACCACGATGGCCGGAAAGGCCGAGGCCAGCATCAGGCCGATGATCACGCTAAGGATACCGACCCACATCAGCGACACATGGGGCAGCAGCAGGGTGAAAGGCAATACGCCCAGGATCGAGGCCCAGATGACGTATTTGCGGCCGAAACGGTCACCGATGGGGCCGCCGATGAAGGTGCCCGCCGCCACCGCCGCCAGGAAAACGAACAGGTGCATCTGGGCATTGCCGACCGATACGTTAAAGCGGTGGATCAGGTAGAAGGTCAGGTAGCTGGTCAGGCTGGCGAGATAGACATATTTCGAGAAGATCATGGCCAGCAGGATGGCGATGCCGCGCCGCGCCGCGCCTTTCGGCAGGGTCACGGCTTCCATGGCCTTGCGGTTCTGGTTGAGCCGCGTCAGGCCGTGATGGCGATACCACTGGCTGACATTCCACAGAACGGCGCAGGAGAGCAGGGCCAGCAGGCCGAAGGTGGCCAGGCTGCCCTGACCCCAGCGCATGACAATGATCGCCGCCGCCAGCGGGCCGAGCGCCGAACCGGTATTGCCGCCAACCTGAAACAGGGCCTGCGCCAGACCGTTGCGCCCGCCCGCCGCCATGCGGATGACGCGTGACGATTCCGGATGGAAGACCGACGACCCCATGCCGAGCGCGCAGGCGCCCAGCAGCAGGACCGGATAGCTGTGCGCCAGAGACAGGATCACCAGGCCGCCAAGGGTAAAGAGCGTGCCGCCGGGCAGGGCCAGCGGAGTCGGGCGGCGGTCGGCATAGAGGCCGACAAGCGGCTGCAGGATGGAGGCCGTGATCTGATAGGCCAGGGTAATGAAGCCGATCTGGGTAAAGCTGAGGCCAAGGCCGCTTTTCAGGTTCGGATAGATGGCGGGCAGCAGGGCCTGCATCATGTCGTTGAGCATATGGCAGAAACTGACGGCCAGTATGACGGAAAAGACGGTGCCTCCGGTTTGCAGGACGGGAGCGCGGTCGGCGGTTGACGAGTGTTCCATAAGGTCTTCCATTTACGAATGGCCGCGTGATATGGGAAAATCCTGTGTCCCGCATTCCGTGGTGGGATTATATATTTCGAGAATGGGATAGGTTTGGCATGGCTGGCGCCTGGATTAATCCGGATGATTACGATCATGTGCCCCGCCCGGTTGTGGGGATCAGCAACGATTATCCGCCGTCATTCGAGCTGGACTGGCATAGCCACGGGCGCGGGCAACTGATCTATGCCTCCACCGGCGTGGTGGTGCTGAGTACGCCGCACGGCGCATGGATCGCCCCGCCGGAACGCGCCATATGGACGCCGGCCGGGATGCCGCACTCGGTGCGTATGGTGGGGGCCGTCAGCACACGCAGCCTGTTGCTGGACGCGCAGACGGCGGCGGTGCTGGGGGAGGCGACGGTGGTTATTGCCGTATCGCCGCTGATCCGCCATCTGCTGATCGCGGCGTCCGCCATTCCGGCGGAATATGAGGTAAGCGGGCGCGACGGTCTGGTCATGGACCTGCTGGTGGCCGAACTGGCGGGTGCGCCGCGCGTGGCTCTCTCGGTGCCGTTTCCGGCTTCGGCCCGGCTGGCGGCGCGCTGTCATGCCTTTCTGGAAGCGCCGGATATCCATGCCACCATCGATAGCTGGTGCGCCGGCCTTCACATGGACCGCCGCGCCTTCACCCGCGCTTTCCGGCGCGAAACCGGGATGAGTTTCGGCGAATGGCGGCAGCAGGCCTGCCTGCTGGTGGCCCTGCCGCGTCTGGCGGCGGGCGAAAGCGTCACCGCCATCGCGCTCGATCTCGGTTATGACAGCCCCGCCGCCTTTTCGACCATGTTCCGCCGTCTGTTGGGTGTGCCGCCCAGCCGCTATGCGGGCGCGGCGGGTGATTGACGTGCCCTTGTGCCGGCCATAGGGTGTCCGCCCACAGGAGGCGCATATGTTGAAACGGGTGTACGGTCTGGTGGCCGCTTTGCTTTTGCTGATTGGCTGCGGCGGCATCGCCCATGCGGCGGGTTGCGGAATCGGCGCGGCGGGGGAAACGCAGCGCATCGCCATTGGAAATACAGGACGCGCTATGCTGATCCATATCCCGGCGGCGGCGAGTGGCGACCCCCTGCCGCTGTTGTTCCTGTTCCACGGCAGCACCGGTACGGGCGCGGGGATGCTTCACGATTCCCGACTAGAAGAAACCGCCGACCGGCATGGTTTTATCCTGGCGGCGCCGGATGGCGGCATTTCCGCTGGCAACGGGTATGTCTGGAATATTCCCGGCGTGCCGACCGTCACCGGCGCGATCCCCACGGAAAAAGACGCCGATGATGTCGCCTATATCGGCGCGGCCATCGACTGGCTGGTGGGGCAGGGGTGCGTGGCGCGCGATCAGGTGTATGCCACGGGCCTTTCCGGCGGCGGACGCATGACCTCGTGGCTGGGATGCGTCGATGCCGGCCGTTTCGCCGCCATCGCGCCGGTGGTGGGCCTGCGCGCCGGCAATCCCTCGAAGACCGATCCGCAAACGCCCGATCCGGCGACCTGCAAACCTTCACGGCCTATGCCGGTGATCGCCTTTGCGGGGGATAAGGACACGACCAATCCGATCGAAGGCGGGGGCGCGGGCTATTGGCAATATACCATGCACGCCGCCGAACAGAGATGGGCGCAACTGAACGGCTGCACCGCCGCGCCGGTCACGCAATGGGTGGCCGCCGGCGTTTATGAGGAACGTTACAGCGGGTGCCGTGGCGACGCCGATGTGGCGGGCCGGATCACGGTGGGCGGCAAACACCGGTGGGTGGTCGATAACGAGGCGATGTGGGCCTTTCTGTCGCGCTATCGCCGATAGGGCAAAATGACTTGGATGGAAACGGCATTTTGCCCTATCTTTTTGTTTTGTCGCGCAATTTATCCGAAGAGTGGTGACCGCTTTGTCGGATTGCGCTCCAGGACTGACTTCCGGCTTTACAGACCAATATCGTATACGGTATCCGTGAATGGTTCTTCAACCATAAGGTCTTGTCATGCGCCATTCCCTGCTGTTGCTTCCGTTGTTGTTGATGGCCGGGGCGGCAAACGCTGAAACCTGGCAAGCGGTCTCGCCAGATGGACAAATCGCCGTGATGGTCAACAAGGCCGATGGCGGCTTGCCGAAATACAGCGTCAGCTACCATGGCAAGACGGTGATCGCGCCGTCGGAACTGGGCCTGCGTACCGATATCGCCGGCTTTGGCGCGAAAGGCTTCGACGCGCCGGTGGTGACGACACGCGTGGTCAATGACACCTATCAAATCGTCGCCGGCAAAGCGGCGAGCGCATCGGATCACTATAACGAACAGACCCTGACCTTTCATGAGACCGGCGGCAGCCGCGGCCTGACCCTGATCTTCCGCGTCTATGACAATGGCGTGGCCTTCCGCTATGTCCTGCCGGCGCAGGGCGCGGCCTATGGCCTTTATGGCGAGGCAACGGAGTTCGCCTTCGCCGCCGATTACGATTGCTGGGGCCTCAATCTCGGTAAGTTCCACAATGCCCACGAAGGCGAGTTCGATCCGGTCAAGGCCTCGATGATCCGCGACCACAGCCTGTTCGATTCGCCGCTGGTCTGCAAAACCGGAAACGGGGAGGCAACCTTCGCCCTGGCCGAATCCGATATCGAGCATTATCCCGCCACCTATTATTCGCGCACCGGCGATAACAAGCCGGGCGTCGCCATTCACCTGCCGCCGCGCACCGACGCCGACGATATCAAGCCCTATGTGGCCAAATTCGCCGGCGATGCGGAGGTGAAGACGCCGTGGCGCGTGATCATGCTGGGGGAGAGTCCACGCGCCCTGGTCGAATCCAGCCTGATCGCCACGCTGGGCGCACCATCGCGGATTGCCGACACCGCATGGATCAAGCCGGGCAAAAGCGCCTGGGACTGGTGGAACGGTTTCCGCGCGCCGGTCGCCAATCCCGGCATCAATACCGCAACCTACAAGGCCTATGTCGATTTCGCCCACGAGATGGGGCTTGATTATATCCTGATCGACGAGGGCTGGTATCAAGGCTCCTCGACCCGGCCGAAACCCGGCGCCGACGTGACCAAACCCATCGCCGCCGTCGATATGCCGGCGATCATCAAATATGCAAAAGCGCGCAATATCCGGGTCATGGTGTGGTTGCAATGGCGGCAACTTGACTGGCAGATGGATGAGGCGCTGGCGGCCTACGAAAAGTGGGGCCTGGCTGGGATCAAGGTCGATTTCATGGACCGCTCCGATCAGGATATCACCGACTATTATCACCGCATCCTCTCGAAAGCGGCGGCACATCACTTACTGGTCGATCTGCACGGCGCCTACGCCCCGTCCGGCCTGCTGCGGACCTACCCGAACTATATCACCCAGGAAGGCGTGCTGGGCGCGGAATACAACAAATGGACGACGCGCATCACCGCCACGCACAATGTCACCCTGCCGTTCACGCGCATGATTCTGGGGCCGATCGACTATACGCCGGGCGGCTTCGGCAATCGCACGCCGCAGACCTTCGAGATTCATGTCGATCATCCGCTGACCCGGACGACGCGCGGTCAGGCCATCGCCATGTATGTGGTTTATGACAGCCCGCTGGTCATGGTGGCCGATGCCCCGCAGGCCTACAAAAAGGCCGATGGCGCCTGGGAGGATGGCGTCGATTTCATCCAGGCCGTGCCGACGACCTGGGATGAGACGCGCGTACTGCAGGGCGATATCGGCCAATATATCGTCACCGCCCGCCGCAAGGGCGATGCGTGGTATATCGGGGCCATGACCAACGAAGAGGGACGCACGGTGGAAATCCCGCTGAGTTTTCTCGGCGCTGGCCGGTATGAGGCGACCGTCTGGCAGGATGGCGAGACACCGACGAGCCTGGCCCGCACCATGCAACCGGTGAACGCGACCGGCAGCCTGACCCTCAAGCTGGCCGGGTCAGGCGGTGGGACCGCTATCATTCATCCTGAAAAAACATTGAAAAAGAAGAGATAAATATTACGTCTTCACAATCGTATAATTTATAATTGACGTATGCCGCGATCGGTGATTTAAATTACTCAGTCAATTGGCCTCCACCCTTCCTCCCTGGAAAGGCGCGCTTTTTGATGAAACGTTGTCGTTTCGCCCCGTGCGGATGCGTTGTGTATTGTCCGGCCTGCCGAAGGTTCTCCGGCCTTTAGCGGCAGGTCAGGGCGGCGCGTTTGACGTCTCTGATCTGGTTCCGGATCACCCTTTCCGGTGCCCGCCCGGTCTCACTCCCGTGACCGGCCCCGCGCATCGGGACAAACTTATCAGACGCCTGCCGCATTGGTCCCCCCACGCGGCAGGCGCTTTTTTATGTACGGATCGTGAGGGCGGGAATCAGGCGCTTTTCGCCGTTTTTTCCGCCTCGAACTGCTTGCGCAGGTCTTCCAGCGTCATGGCGATATGCTGGCGCATCAGGGCCGAGGCCTCTTCCGACTTGCCGGCCGACCATAAGGCCAGCAGGGCGGAATGCTCGTTATGGGCGCGGTCGTCACGGCCCGCCGGCTCCAGATGCTTGCCGACATAACGTTCGCAGATGATATTCAGCCGTTCGATGATCTGGAGCGTGATCTGGCGGTGGAGGGGGCGGACCAGCGCCATGTGGAAGGCGCGGTTGAGCTTGCCGACCTGGGTCTTGTCGCTGCTGACGGCCATATCGAGGGCGTCGAGCGCGTCACGCGCGGCCTTGCGGTCGGCGTCCGTCGCCATTTTCGCGGCCTCGCCCACGGCGTCAGGTTCCAGCTTGAGGCGCAGGGCGTAGACTTCCTCCACCTCATCGGCGTTGAGCGGGCGCACGAAGAAGCCGCGATTGGCCTGGGAGACGAGCAGCCCTTCCTGCTCCAGCCGGGCCAGCGCTTCACGAAGCGGAATCTTGCTGACTCCCAGTTCGGCGGCCAGGGCGTCCTGACGGATGGCGGTATCCACCGGTATCTTGCCGGAGATGATGCGATCGCGGACCAGCGAGAAAATCTGTTCGGAAAGGGTTTGAACCACAATGGACATGAGGGGGACCGAATCTTTGCGTTTATAAGTTATACCGGAGTAAGGCACTCCTTTCAGCGCCTGACAAGTCCAGTCAGGGTTGTTTGGTCTGGTTTTACAGCCCGCGGGGTGGCGTTTCGGTGGTTTATTGCTATTGTCAGGCTATTGTATACCGTATAACGCTTATGCGGACAATAATCTGACAAAAGAGGCCATCGATGACCCGGAAACCTGCCAATCTTCAACGCGGCCTTGTCCCGCTGGCCTGCGCCCTGCCGCTGCTGATGGCGTGCGCGCACGCTGAAAGCGCCGGATGGGAAACCCTTCATTCGGCGGGCAATCCGATTCTGGCCGACGGCAGGGATTACACCACCGACCCGGCGCCGCTGGTGGCCGATGGCAAGCTCTATATCCTGACCGGCCGCGATACCGCCGCACCGGGCGTCAACGACTTCATCATGCCGGAATGGCAGATGCTGGAAACCGAAGATCCGGCGTCGGGCGTCTGGCGATACAATCCGCATTTCATGCGTCCGGAAGCGGTGTTCAAATGGGCGGCCCCGGCGCGCGCCTATGCCGCCCAGATCGTGCAGGGGCCGGACAGGCGCTATTACATGTATGCGCCGGTCGTCGAGGCGGATAGCCGCAATACGGACGCTTTCGCCATTGGGGTGGCGGTTTCCGACAGTCCGGAAGGGCCGTGGGTGGACGCCCATCCCTCAGGCCCGATCGTCTCGCAGTCGGTGCCGGTCGCCAATAATATCCAGAATATCGACCCGACCGTGCTGGTTGATGACGATGGCCGTGTCTACCTCTACTGGGGCACGTTCGGCCGTTTGAAGGGCGTCGAACTGGAGCAGGATATGGTGACCTTCAAGGGGCAACCGGTCGATATCCACGGCCTGACAGGCTTCTTCGAGGCGGCCTGGCTGTTCAAGCGCAAGGGCGCCTATTACCTGATGTACGCCGGCAATACCGCCGGGCCGGAGTCCGACTGCACCGAGGCGGTCTATTATGCCTGCCAGGCCTATGGTACGGCGTCTTCGCCGCTCGGCCCGTGGACCTATCGGGGTGTGCTGCTCGATCCGGTGTCCTCGACCACCTCGCATGGCGGCATCGTGCAATATAAGGGCAAGTGGTGGCTGGCCTATCACAATGCCGACGCCAAAGGCGGCGACCACTTCCGCCGCAGCGTCTCGATCGACGAAGTGACGTGGGATGACAGCGTGACGCCAGCCCGGATCGAAACCGTGATCCCGACCCATCCGCCCGCGCCGCCGCCTGTACCGACTCGCAATATCGCGCCCGCCGCCCGCATCGTCGCCTCCAATTCACCCGTGCCGGTGCAGTACTGGATCAGGGCGCTCAATGACGGCAAGGTGCATGAAAACCCGCTGCCGCCCGATACCTGGGGCACCTGGTCGCCGGATAATCCGCCGCAGCAATGGGTGGTCTATCAGTGGGAACAAAAGCTGAAGTTCAACGGCTCGCGCATCCGCTTCTGGAACGATCAGCCGGCCGGTTCGGGCGTTGGGGTGGCCGCGCCGAAAGCCTGGCATCTCGAATACTGGAATGAAAAAGCCTGGGTGCCGGTACCCAATGCCAGCGCCTACGGCACATCGACCGAGGCCTTCAATGAAGTCGGCTTCGATCAGGTGGAAACGCGCTGCCTGCGGGCGGTGTTCGACGCCTCGACTGACGGCAAGACCTACGCCGCTGTCGCCGCCCAGGAATGGGAGGCGCTGTACCCCAAGCCGGTTCTGGTCGAACCGGCGGATACGAAAATCCCGGCATCCCCCGTCTGCGCCGCCGAATAACTGTTCTGAAACAATCATAAAGAAGAAATGCCAATGTCCAGGAAATTTATCGCCGAAGCCAATCCCCATTTCTGCGAAGCCGCCTGCGGATGCGGGGGTGTCAGCCGCCGTTCTGTGTTTGCCGGCGCCGCCGGCGCGGCGGTATTCGCCGGGATCGGTGGTTTCGCGTTTACGTCCCGCGCCGATGAAACGCCGGTGAACCTCGCCAAGGTCGCCACGCCTTCGGCTTCCTACCATTCGGGCGATACGAAAGTCCTGGCGCTGAATGACGGCCATACGCCTGAAAATTCCGCCGATACTGAGACGGGCATGTACGGCAACTGGCCGAAGACCGGCACCGAATGGGTGCAGTACGACTGGAGTCAACCCGTCATCCTGAATAAGGTCGCCGTCTACTGGTGGGTCGATGGCCAGGGCATAGGCCTGCCGAAAGCCTGCCGCGTGCTCTACTGGGATGGTAAGGCATTCGTGCCGGTGGCCAATGCCGATGGCCTCGGCGTGGCGAAGGATGTCTTCAACACCACCACTTTCGACGCCGTGAAGACCGACAAGCTGCGTCTGGAAATCGTATCGGACGGCACACTCTCCACCGGTGTGCTCGAATGGCAGGCGTGGAGCCACGGCGCCGTTCCCGCTTTCGCGCCGGTCGTGGCGGCCGGTATCGACCGCACCGTTATCATGGGCGGCAAGACCTGGCTGATGGGCAAGACCGACACGCTGACCGCGGGCGGTGATTCCGGCAGCCTGTGGCGCAAGATTTCCGGCCCCGGCGCCGTCACATTCGCCGACGCCCTGTCGCCGGAAACCACCGCCACCGTCTCGGCGCCCGGCACCTATGTGCTGGAACTGACCGCCCATGCCGGGGGGCAAGTGTCGAGTTCGCGCCTGCGCCTTAATGCTCAGGCCGCCCCGCCGCCGCAGCGCCTCGATGTCGTCTATACCAAGCGCTACAGCATCGACAGCCCGCTGTGGAACGCCCGCGCCCGCGCCCTGATCGTCAACTGGATTCCGCACGTCATCGACTATTGCGAGCGCACGGACCTGAAAATCGGCAATGGCGGCATCGACAACTTCATCGAGGCCGGCAAAGCCAATCGCGGCGAACCGCACGGCCCGCATGTCGGCTATGTCTTCTCCAACGCCTGGGTGGTCGAATCGGTCGAGGCCATGTGTATCGCCCTGATGGTCGATCCGCAGGGCGACGCGGAAATGATCAAGGCGCAGGACAAGATGCGCGCCACGCTGGAACGCTGGATTCCGATCATCCTCGCCGCCCAGGAACCGGACGGCTATCTGCAAACCGCCAAGACCCTGGCCGCGCCCGGCGCCTGGGACGAGCGCTGGGACCCGGCCCACCGTTCCGATCACGAAGGCTATATCGCCGGCTATTTCATCGAATCGGCCATCAACCATTACACCCTGACCAACGGCCAGGATCTGCGCCTTTATGACGCCGCCAAGAAGCTGGCCGATTGCTGGGTCGCCAATATCGGCCCGGGCAAGAAGGAATGGTTCGACGGCCACCAGGAGATGGAGCAGGCGCTCGTCCGTTTCGGCCGCTTCGTCAATGATCAGGAAGGGAATGGAAGGGGCGACGCCTATATCTCGCTGGCCCGCTTCCTGCTGGAATCGCGCCGCGGCGGTCAGGAATACGACCAGAGCCACCTGCCGCCGGTCAAGCAGTACGAGGCCGTCGGCCACGCCGTCCGCGCCGTCTATTTCTACTCCGGCATGGCCGATATCGCCGCCGAAACCGGCGATGTCGATTACCAGAGCGCGGTCGCCTCGCTGTGGGACAACATGGTCAACCGCAAGTATTATGTGACCGGCGGCATCGGTTCGGGTGAAACCTCTGAAGGCTTCGGCCCCGACTATTCCCTGCGCAACGGCGCCTATTGCGAATCCTGCTCCAGCGCCGGCCTGATCTTCTTCCAGTACAAGATGAACCTGGCCTATCACGACGCGAAGTACGCCGATCTCTACGAGCAGACCCTGTACAACGCCCTGCTCGGCGGCATCGACCTCGACGGCAAGAGCTTCTGCTACACCAATCCGCTGGTCAATACCGAGCGCACCCTGTGGCACGTCTGCCCGTGTTGCGTCGCCAACATCCCGCGCACCCTGCTGATGCTCCCGACCTGGACCTATGTGAAGGACGCGCACGGTCTTTATATCAACATGTTCGTTGGCTCGAAAATCACGGTCGAAAAGGTGGCCGGCACTGATGTCGAGATGGTGCAGAAAACCGACTATCCGTGGAACGGCAAGGTGACGATCACCGTCAATCCGAAGGAAGCCAAAACCTTCGCCCTGCATGTCCGCATCCCCGACCGCACCACCAGCGAACTCTATACCACCGTGCCGGTGGTGAAGGGCGTCAAGCTGTTCAAGGTCAACGGCAAGGCGGTGACGCCCCGGATCGTCAAGGGCTATGCCGTGGTCGAGCGCGAATGGCGGACGGGCGACACCATCGAACTGGAACTGCCGATGGCGCCGCAGCGCATCTATGCCGATCCCAAGATCGAGGCCGACCGCGGCCTGGTGGCGCTGGGCTATGGCCCGCTGGTCTACAATGTCGAACTGGCCGACCAGAAAAGCATCACCCAGCCGCTGGGAAGTGCGTCTTTGAAAGCCGAATGGAAGCCGGAGCTTCTCGGCGGCGTCATGGCGCTGACCGGCAAGTGGGCCGATGGTTCTCCCATGCTGGCCATCCCCAACTATGCCCGCATGAACCGCATCGGCGGCCCGGAAGAGATCGGCGCCGGCGATGTTGATTACGCGCCGGGCACCGAACAGGCCGCTTTGGCCGAGGTGGGACCGCGCCGCCACTTCACGGGATTGCAGTCGCAGGTATGGATCAAGCAGGCGTAGACGGAAGTCTTTTTATGCCTTCCCGCTTACGGCAGGGTAATCGCATATGTGTTCGATGTTGGACCATTCCCGTAAAATCCCCTCTCCCCACCTGTGGGGAGAGGGTTAGGGTGAGGGGAAGAAGGTTCTATATTCAAAATCTTGCCGGGTATATGACGCCGCACCAGGCTATTTGCGCGGGTGGGTATTTGCCAGGCAGGGAATCGGCCTTGCCGGATGTTCCGTCTGGCAGGCCTTTTCCGCCCGGTAGGCGAAAAAGGCGCTCAACAGCCACCACCAGACGGCGGCGCAGATCACAATGCCGGATAACAGAACCCACCCCCGAAAAGAAATACGTGCGGTCACTTGAAGCCTCTATACCGGGTGGAACAGGTCAGTTTCTTAAAGAAATCAGGCGGGGTGTCGGGTGGTAAGGAAGGATAATTAATGTATCCATTATCCCTCAATGGGGAATAACTCCCATCATACTGCATTCAGGTCAATAGTCGCAAAACAGTTAACGGTGCATGGATCGTATTTTGCATAATCAATGATGTTGAAATTAACTATACTTCCGGGAATGTGGCATAATCAGCCGTCCAGGGACTTTTGCATAAGGATATGCGGAATGGTGACTTCCTCGAAAATGCCGCCCGTCGCCGTGTAGCCGTTTCGGGCGTAAAAGGGGTGGGCCGTAAGGCGGGCCGCCAGGGTGATGCGGGTTTTGCCGGCGGCGCGCGTACAGGCCTCGGCGGCGGTCAGCAATTGCGCGCCGATCCCCTGGCCCTGATGCGTGTCGTCAACCGCCATCTGGCGCAGCTTCAGTGTCTGGTCGTCATAAGATGACAGAAGCACCGTGCCGATAAGGTCGTCTCCGTCAAAAGCGGCGAGATGGATATCCCTACCCTCGGCCGCCAGTTGCGCGGAGGTGAAGTCAAGGCCCAGCGGCGTGCGCAGGATGGCGCGGCGCAGATTGACCGCGGCGGCGTAATCGGCGGAACCATGAGGGATCCGGTGGATGAGAAGAGGCATGGGGTCTGTCCTGTGCGGTTTTGGCGGCCGCCTGTCGGCGTTTATGATCAGCAATTTACAAAATCGTGTGAGGCCTGGCATGGCTTTATATATTTTCAGCCTTTAAGGCTGATCACAAATGCGGCCCAATGCGGAGAAATTCATGAAAAACCTCACCAAATTCGCCAGCCTGCCCCCGATCGCGGCGGTTGTTCTCCTGGGCGCCTGCTCGCCCGGACCGGGCGCCGACGAGATCGCGGCGTCGCAGGCCTCCGAATCGGCCGCCATGTCGATCACCGCGGCCGAGGCCGCGTCCCAGGCGGTGGCCGAGGCCATGACCAGCGTGGACGCCACCGGTTATGTCGGCAAATGGACGGGGCCGGAAGGCACATCGCTGACCATCACCCCGGCGGGAAGCGGATATGAGGTCGTCATTACCAATCTCGACGGCCCGCGCACCTTTACCGGCATGCTGGAAGGCGACGGCGTTCACATCACCCGCGACGCCGCGCCGCTGGTCATCCACAAGGGCGACGGCCAGGCCACGGGCATGAAGTGGCTGGCCGACAAGCATGACTGCCTCGTGGTCGCGGCCAATGAAGGATTCTGCAAGGATTAGTCATTTGCCGCCGGGCCGCGCCTGCGGTAGGCGGAAACGATATCAGGCAAAGAGCTGGGCAATGGCTGAAGACGACGACATCATCGTGAAGGATTCCAACGGCACGCGGCTGCATGACGGCGACAGCGTGACCCTGATCAAGGATCTGAAGGTCAAGGGCAGCGGCGGGGTGACGCTCAAGCGCGGCACCTTGATCAAAAATATCCGCCTGACCTATGACGAGGCGGAGATCGAGTGCAACGCCGAGAAGGTCAAGGGACTGGTCCTGCGCACGGAATTCGTCAAAAAGGCTTAGGGGCAATGAAGCGTCGCGTGCAATCGGTTGTGGTCCTGGCGCTGGCCGTCACCCAGATCGTGACCGCGCGCCTGACGGTCGCGCTCGGTATCGGCGAGCCGGTGGAGGTGCAGTCGGCCCTGGTTTCCCATCCGCTGGTGCCTTACAAGTCGGCCTATGTCATCTGGGGCCTGATCTATGCCTACGCGCTGGTGGCCGCCATCTGGCAGATAATGCCGCGCCAGAAGGAAAACGTAGCGCTGGAAACGGTGGACTGGAACCTGATCGTCGTCTGGCTGGTCAATTCCCTGTGGCAGGTGTGGGTGCCGGCGATCGGCCTCGAATGGATCAGCTTCTGCCTGATCGCCGTCGCCGTTTTCGCGGGGCTGAACGGACTGGTGAAACTGCGCAACGAGCTGAAACTGTCGCTGAAGGAGAAGATCCTGGTGGCCGGACCTCTGGCCCTGGTGACCGGCTGGCTGACGGCGGCCTGTTTCGTCAACTTCACCTCGGCCATGATCTGGACGGGCTTCGGCCTCGACGCCGGCAACGCCGTCGTGTCCGCCGCCTTCCTGATCGGCCTGATCGCTTTCGGCGGCTGGATGGTCTGCCGCACGGCCAACAGCCTGTATGCGGCGGGGCTGGCCTGGGCGCTGTTGTGGATATTGATCGCCAACCAGAGCCGCGACCACGAACCGGCGATGGTGGGTCTTGCCGGGATCGGCCTCGCCGTCGTGGCGGGGGCGCGGCTCTATGTGCTGTGGCGCAAGCCGCTGGCGCTGGCGGCCTGAATCGCCTTCATAATCATTTCAAAGCCGCTTCCAGCGCCGACTGAAACGCCGCCGGCTGGTCGAGCATGATGAAATGGCGGCTGTCATTGACGCGGCTGAAGGTGAGGTTCGGCTTGCCGGCATAGCTGGTCCTGTAGGTCGCTTCGGTGGCGGCGGCGTCCTCGCCGGGCGCGACCGGATAGATCAGCACGGTTGGCGTATCGATAGCGGCCAGATCCGGGCGCAGGTCGGTGGTCAGGTCTTCATAAAAGCTTTCCGCCAGGACGCGACGGTCGGAGGTCAATGACCAGTCCAGCACCTTCCCCTGATCGGCGGGGCTGGTGACGAGGCGGGCGGCGCCGGCGGCCTGTTGCGCCTTGAAGGCGTCGGCGTCGGCGGCGATCAGGCCATCCCGCAGCGCGGCGGCCTGCGGTTTGATCCTTTCGACCGTCGCCATCGGATTGAAGATGACGCCGACATAGGGCAGGGCATCGACGATCACCAGTTTGCCGGCATCTTCGGGATGGGCCTTCGCCAGCATCAGGGCCATCAGGCCGCCGAGCGAATGACCCGCGACGACCGGCTTTCGCAGGTGGCTGGCCTTGATATAGGCGTCGATGGCCTCGACCGAGGGCGCGAGGATATCGCCGTCCGCATTGGCGGCGGCGGGTTCACCGGCGAAACCGGCCAGGGTCAGCACATGCAGGCGGTAATGGCCTTTCAGGTGCGCCACCGCGCCATCCCACACCGCGCCGGAGGAGGCGAGGCCGGGGATGAGCAGAACGTCCGGCCCTTCGCCGCTGACGGTCGCCGAAAAACGGGCGGTCGCGGCGTCGGGGAAGGGCGTGGCGGCTTTGGAATGACCGGCGGTCAGCGCCGCCACCATGCCGATGATGATGGCGATCAGGCCCATGGGGCGGTTGAAAATGCCGCTCTTGCGGCGTTCGGGACAGTTGAAGCCGGACATGAGAATTACCTCGTGATGATGTTGAAAAGAGCGGCGAAAAAGGCCGTGGCGGCGCGGGCGGGGGCGTCGCCCGGTGCGAGCAGGAGAAAGGCGTAGAAACCCGTGCCGAGAATGACGGTGACGGCCTGAATGCGGTGCAGGCTGCGGGCAAGGGGGGAGCGGATACGCTCCGAAGGGATGCGCGGGAACATGGAATATGCCTTTGTTATTCAGGGATTAGCGGTAGGGATTGTGAAAGATCGCCTCGACCGGCAGGTCGAACACGGCGGAAATCTTGTAGGCGAGATCGAGCGAAGGCGAATGCTTGTCGGTTTCCAGAGCGATGACCGCCTGGCGGGAAACGCCCAGTCGATTGGCAAGGTCGGCCTGGGTCAGGCCTTTTTCGGTACGCCGTTCACGCAGGTTTTGCTTCATGACGCCTGCCTCATGATCAGGCTGGTCAGGCCGAACAGGCCCCAGAACAGCGGATAGACGAGATAGAGCGAGAAATGGTGGCCACCGGCGTTTTCCTCGATGAATCCCCAGGCCGTGCAGATGAACAGGGTCAGGCCGGTGGCGATGATGAAGCGCCTGACGAGCACGGCCCGCAGATATTCATCCACGCGCCCGATATAGGCCAGAAACGTCAGGATGGTGCCGCCGATCGGCAAAGCCGGCAACACGGCGAGGAGGTACAGCAGCGGGCCTGTCGGCGCTTGCGATTGTATCAGGGTGATCGAGCCGAACAGGGCCGCGACATAGAGCGCCATCCAGATGGTCATGCCGATCGTATAGCGGGCGCCGGGGGATTTCAGGGTCATGTGTCAGTTTCCAAAGAGGTTGAGATGGCGCCGGTGTAAGGTTGACCTTACATCATAAGAATGTAATGTCAACCTGACATCACGAAAAAAATGTCAGGTTAACGTGACATTTTGATTGGTGCCGTATTGGTATTTGTCTGGATGTAACCAGTATGGACTTGGCACGATGGCCAAGCTGTGAGACTGTAGCCATTGATAATAAACAGGGGGCGCGCAAATGGCTGCCGAAGTACTCAAGTTTGAAAAGACGGAAAAGCCGAAGATGGAGGCGCCGAAGGCGAAGCGCTTCGAGGCGCTGGATATCCTGCGCGGGCTTTTTTTGATCGGCATGTTGCTGGCCAATAATGCCGGCGACTGGTCGCATATCTGGCCGCCGTTCGATCATGCGGAATGGCACGGCTTCACCATGACCGATCTGGTTTTTCCCGGCTTCATGGTCTGCGTCGGTCTTTCCATGACCCTTTCGATGACGCGGCGCATTGGCGAGGGCGGCCAAAAGAATAGCAAGGGAGAGATGCTGGTGCATCTGTTGCGCCGGTCGGCCATTCTGGTGGCGATAGGCCTGTTTCTCAACCTGCTGCCGGGGTTCGATTTCGCCCACTGGCGCTATCCGGGCGTGCTGCAACGGATCGGTCTGTGTTATGCGCTGGCCGGTGCGCTGGTTCTGATGCACAGCCATGTCACGGACGGCAAGCTGGTGTTTCATGCCTGGCCGCTGGCCCTCTGGGCGCTGGGCCTGATCCTGGGTTACGCCATTCTGATGAAATTCGTGCCGGTGCCGGGCTTCGGCGTCAACCGTTTCGATCCCGAAGGCGCGTGGCCCTCCTATATCGACCGCATCATTCCCGGCGTCCAGCACATATATCAGGGCGGCACCAACGAAGCCGGTCAGGTGGTCTATGATCCCGAGGGCCTGCTTTCCACCTTTCCCGCGGTGTTCAATATCCTGGCCGGCATCCTGATCGGCCTGTTCATCCGGAAGCAGACCCCGGCGAAGGCCGTGGCCGGCGTGGCGCTGGCCGGGCTGATGCTGGTGCTGACGGCGCTGGCCATGGACGGGCAGGTGCCGATCATCAAGAAGCTGTGGACCTCCTCCTTCGCCCTGATCACCAGCGGCCTCGCCATGCTGATCCTCTCCGCGCTGATGCTGGTCATGGATCGCCTCGGCCATACGAAATGGGCCATGCCGATCCGCGTCTTCGGCACCAATGCGATCCTGGCCTATGTCTTCGCCTGGCTGTTTTCGGTCTTTCTCGATGTCAGCGGCCTGGCGGGGATAACCACAGGCTGGATGCACGGCGTCATCGCCGATCCTTACGCCATGTCATTCCTGTTCGCGCTCGGCGTTCTGGTCATTTGCTGGCTGTTCGTGCTGCCGTTTTATCTGAAGCGGATTTTCCTGAAAATATAGACGGCAAAACCCGGCAGGTTCAGGCTTGCCGGGTTCTTCATTCCGGGTTATAGTACTGACCGGTCAGTACTATAAAGAAGCCGTAAGGATGGAAAAAGCCGTTCGCCGCAGGGCCGCGCCGGAAGTGCGTCGGGCCGATATCCTCACCGCCGCGCTGGTGGAATTTTCCCGGCATGGCTTCGAAGGCGCGCGCATGGAGGATGTGGCGCGGGCGGCGAAGGTTTCCAAGGGCACGGTCTATCTCTATTACCCCACCAAACAGGCGCTTTTCGAGGCGCTGGTGATGCGTGATATCGCGCCGCGTGTCAGTCTGGCGGAGCAGTTTCTCAAAGATTACGACGGCCTCCTCGAACCGGCCCTGATGCGCATGGCGGAGATGGCGTCGGCGGCGATAGGGGCGGGGAAACTGCCGGTCTATCCGAAGCTGCTGATCGCCGAGGCCGGGCGTTTCCCGGAACTGGCGGCCTTCTACCGCCGCGAGGTGGTCGGGCGGATGCTTTCGGCATTGACGGCCCTGTTCCGGCGGGCGCTGAACCGGGGGGAAATCTCCGGCGTCACGGCCGAAATGGCGGCGCATCTGTTCATCGCCGCCATATTGAAGGCGGTGTTGTGGTCGTTGGTTTTTGGGGGCGTGGAGGAGACGCCGTTTCCGCCTCTGCCCTACCTGCAAACCCATGTCCGTGTCTTTTTGAAAGGCCTCGATCATGCGTAACCTTTTGCTGCTGAGTACATGCCTGGCGCTTGCGGCCTGCCAGCCGGAACCGGCGGATAGCTACAGCGGCTATGTCGAAAGCCAGACGGTCGGCATCAATGCGCCGCAGTCGGGCTGGCTTGTGGCGGTCAATGTCGATCGCGGTGACGCGGTAACGGAAGGCGAGGCGCTTTTCCGCCTTGACGCCACGCAGGCCGAACACGCCCTGAGCGGCGCCGAAAACCGCGCCGCGGCGGCCCGGGCCAGCGCCGCCGATCTCGCCAAGGGCGCGCGCGCGGCCGATATCGCGCCGCTTTTGGCCCAGCGCATCCAGGCGCAGAGCCAGCTCGATCTCGCCCAGGCCAATGAGGCGCGTTACGCGCAACTGGAGCCGAAGGGCTATGTTTCGGCGGCGCAGATGGACAGCCTGCGCGCCACGACCAAATCGGCCCGGGCGCAACTCGTCAATATCGATAAACTGATCGCCGAAAAGCGCCTGGCCGCGCGCGAGGACCAGCAAAAGGCCGCGCAGGCCGAGGCCGAGGCCGCCAGCGCCGATGTCGCCGGGGCGCAATATACGGTGGATGATCGTGACGTGAAGGCGCGGCTGGCGGGGCAGGTCGATGAACGTCTGCGTGAACCGGGCGAGTTCGTGGCGGCGGGGGCGGCGGTGCTGACCGTGCGCCCGAAAGGACGTGAGTTCGTGCGGTTCTATGTGCCGCAGGCCGATCTCAGCAAGTTTCGCGTGGGGGCGGTGGTGCATGTCGGCTGCGACGGCTGTCAGGCGCAGGCGGCGAAGGTGCGCTTTATCTCGCCGGAGGCCGAATTTACCCCGCCAGTGATTTACAGCGTGAAGGAGCGCCAGAAGCTGATGTTCCTGATCGAGGCGACGCCCGAAAAGCCGGAAGCGCTTCATGCCGGTCAGCCGGTGGATGTGCGGCTGTGAGGGAGGGGGAAGCAAGATACCCCACCACCGCATCTAGCGCTTCGCGCGTCGTGCGGTCCCCCTCCCCAACAAGTTGGGGAGGTGCAATCACGAGCGCTTTTTCTTGTACCTCCCCGGCTTTGCCGGGGAGGGGGACCGCGCCCAAAGGGCGTGGTGGTGGGGTTTCTTGGAGATCAGCATGACAGGCACCGACCTCGCCATAGACGTTCGTGGCCTGACCAAAAGCTATGGCAAGCTCAAGGTTGTCAATAATGTCGATATCCGGATGCCGCGCGGGCAGGTCTGGGGTTTCTTAGGCCCCAACGGCTCCGGCAAGACGACGACCATCCGTATGCTCTGCGGCCTGCTGAAGCCCGATGCCGGTGAGGGCGCCTGCCTGGGCTTCGATATCCTCAAACAGAGCCGCGAGATCAAGAATCGGGTCGGCTACATGACGCAGAAATTTTCCTACTGGGAAGACCTGTCGATCCGCGAAAACCTGGAGTTCGTCGCCAATCTCTATGACCTTAAGAACAAGAAACAGGTCGTTGATAAAACACTGGAAACCCTCGGTTTAACCTCGCGGCAAAAGCAATTGGCGGGCACGCTTTCCGGCGGCTGGAAGCAGCGTCTGGCCCTGGCCGCCTGCACCCTGCACGGCCCGAAAATGCTGATGCTCGATGAGCCGACCGCTGGCGTCGATCCGCAGGCGCGGCGCGATTTCTGGGACCAGATCCACCGGCTGTCATCGGAAGGCATGACCGTGCTGGTTTCGACGCATTATATGGACGAAGCCGAGCGCTGCGACCAGATCGTCTACATCGCCTATGGCAACCTGATGGCGCAGGGACGGGTGGAGGATATCATCGACCAATCGGGCCTGCACACCTTTGTTGCCGAAGGGACAGGCGTGCGCGACCTGATGGAACGCCTGCGCGGCCAGCCGGGCGCCGATCATGTCGCCTATTTCGGCAATGCGCTGCATGTCAGCGGCGGCGATGAAGCGGCGCTGAAACGTCTGGTGGCCGCGCATCAGGTGGCTGGCATAAAATGGCATGAGGAACGGCCCAATCTGGAGGATGTCTTCATTCATCTGATGGGGCAATCCACCGACAATTCCACGGGAGCCTGAGATGAGCGCATGGCGGCGCGTCGGCGCCATACTGACCAAGGAATTCATCCAGATGCGGCGCGACCGGCTGACCTCGGCCATCATGATCGTCATGCCGATCATGCAACTGATCCTGTTCGGCTTCGCCATCAATTCCGATCCGCGCCACCTGCCGACCCTGCTGTACCTGGAGGACCGTTCGGCCGTCGTGCGGTCGCTGGCGGCGGGGCTACAAAATTCCAGCTATTTCGATATCACCGGCGAGGTGCAGAGCGCTGAAGCCGGCACAAAAGCGCTGCAATCGGGCAAGGCGGCCTTTGTGGTCACCGTGCCGGCTGGTTTCACCCGCGACCTGCTGCGCGGCGACCGGCCGCAACTGCTGATCGAGGCCGACGCCTCGGACCCCTCGGCGGCGAGCAATGCCGTGGGGATGATCCAGCAGATCGCGCAATCGGCGCTGAGGCAGGACCTGAAAGGCGAATGGGCCGCGCTGGCGCAAAAACCGGCGCCGGTCGATATCGTCGTTCACCGCATGTATAATCCGGAAGGCATTTCGCAGTACAATATCGTGCCGGGCCTGCTCGGCGTCATCCTGACCATGACCATGGTGATGATCACCTCCATCGCCATGACGCGCGAAACCGAGCGCGGCAATATGGAAAACCTGCTGGCCATGCCGGCGCGGCCGTGGGAGGTCATGGCCGGCAAGATCGTGCCCTATATCGGCGTCGGCATTATCCAGACGGCGATCGTGCTGCTGGCCTCGACCTTTGTGTTCGGTGTGCCGTTCCTCGGTTCTGTCTGGCTGTTGTCCCTGGGCGTCGGCCTGTTCATCGTCGCCAACCTGGCCGTGGGGTTCACCTTCTCGACCGTGGCGCGGACCCAGATGCAGGCCATGCAGATGACCTTCTTCTTCTTCCTGCCGTCGATCATGCTGTCGGGCTTCATGTTTCCCTTTCGGGGCATGCCCGGCTGGGCGCAAGGGATCGGGCAGGTGTTTCCGCTGACCCACTTCCTGCGCGTTGTGCGCGGGGTGATGCTTAAGGGCACGGATTTCGCCGCTGTGTGGCCGAGTATCTGGCCGATGCTGATCTTTATCGCCGTGGCGACGGCTGTGGCGATGGCGCGCTACAGATCGACCCTGGACTAACGCTCGACCGGCAGGCCGGCCATCGCCCAGGCGCGCAGGCCGCCGGCGAGATGGTCGTGGATATCGACGCCCGCCGCCTGGCATTGCAGGGCGGCGTTCATCGACCGGACCCCGCCGGCGCAGGTGAGGACGACAGACTTGCCATCGGCCGAGGGCAGGGCGGCGGGATCGAACATCGACAGCGGGTGATTGACCGCGCCTGCGATGCGGGCGCCGGCGAATTCGTGCGGTTCGCGCACATCGACCAGCAGGATTTCATCGGCGGCCAGGGCGGCGCTGACCTCTTCGGGCGTCAGGTTGCGGATCGGTGTGGGCATGGCGGGGGCCTTTTCAAGATGGTTTCGGCCACATATGACAGCTTACGCGGCCTGACGGAAGATGCCGGTCTGGTAAAAGGTGCGGCCAAGCTGGCGGTGATCCATGGAAATGGTGAAGCGGAAGAAACCGCCGCCGAGATCGGTATGGCTGACACGGGTTTCGCCCGGTGACAGCCAGTGCGGCGGTATCTGCCGGGCGCGGACGGACGGATGCAGGCGATGCCAGTCGCCCCCAGCAACCTTGGCAAAAGACCGATCTCATCCCCTGGGTTCCGACTCTCGCGCATCGCCCGCATCTGCACGTCCCCTTGACGTTTTAGCCAAATCGTATTATATTTAGCTAATAAGCTAAACGTTATATCGTGAAAAACAATTCGTCAACAGGCTAAATGTAATGCGTGCGGTGCAAGCGGCTAAACTCTTCGCGGCCATGGCGTCCGAGCCAAGGCTCAAGATACTGGCCTATCTCTCGAAGGCGACCCTGACGGCGGGAGAGATCGCCGAACGCTTCGACATGGCCAAGCCGTCGCTTTCCAAGCACCTGAGCATCCTCGAAAACGCCGGGCTGATTTCCAGCGTCAAGAAGGGCAAGTTCATCCATTACAGCATTGTCGAAGAGCATATCGTCAACTCGCTCGACGGCTATTTGCAGGAGGTCTGCCCGACCCGCAAGCCCCTGCGCCGTGAAAGCGCCGCCAAGGCGAAGGGGGAGTAGTTTTTCATCCATGACGTTGCCGGATAAGCGGCTTTCGCCGGTGATGTGATGCCGTAAATTTGTCTGTTCCCTGCTGATTTATATGATGATCGTCCGGCGGTTAGCGCTAACATGCGCTTTGGTTTACAGGGAGCAGGAAATGATCGGCAAACGCATCTGGGCGGGCATAATGGGCGCGGCCTTGCTGGCTGTCAGCGGCATGGCGATGGCCGAAACCTATGACTGGAAGACCATTCCGCTGCAGGGTGGCGGATTTGTCGATGGCTTTCTGTATCATCCGAAAAAGCCTGGCATCCTTTATGCCCGCACCGATGTCGGCGGCATGTACCGCTATGATTACGCGCATAAAAGCTGGATCCCGCTGATGGACGGTTTCGGCAAGGACGATTGGGACTGTTTCGGCATCATGACCATGGCGGTCGATCCGCGGAAGCCGGAGCGGCTTTACGCCACCTGCGGGCTTTATCTCAGCGACCGCGTGCCCGATGGCGCGGTGGTGCGTTCTGAGGATATGGGCGCGACCTGGGCGATCACGCGCCTGCCGGGCATCAAGCTGGGCGGCAATGCCATGGGGCGCGGCACCGGCGAGCGTTTGCAGGTCGATCCGGCGGACAGCAACACGATCTGGCTCGGCACCAATCAGGACGGCCTGTGGGTCAGCCACGATCAGGGCAAGCGTTTCACCCGCTCGGCTTATGCGCAGAAATCGGTGACGGCGGTGCTGATCAGTGGCCGGACTCTCTATGTCGGGTCCGGCGAAGTGGGCGAGGGCCTGTTTCGCAGCACGGATGGCGGCCAAACCTTCGCCGCCGTGCCTGGATCGCCGAAGATGATCCCGCACCAGATGGCGCTCGGCAAGGACGGCACGCTCTATGTCACCTTCAGCGACAATCTGGGACCGCATGGCGTTACCGATGGCGCGGTATGGAAACTGAAAAAGGGCGTCTGGAGCGATATTTCGCCCGCCAAACCCTCGAAAGACCTGACCTTCGGCTATTCCGGCCTCGATCTTTCGCCCGAAGGCGCTTTGGTGGTTTCGACCTCGGACCGATATCCGGGGCGGGATGACCTCTATCTCAGCCATGACGGCGGTGCGCACTGGAAACCGGTCGGACCGCAGGCCATGCACCATGCGGAAACCCATCCGTGGCTGGTTGACTATATGGGCGGCCGCGACGAGGACGCCGCCAACCGCAACCATATGGGCCATTGGATGGACGCGGTGAAGATCAATCCGTTCAATCCCGACGAACTGCTTTACGGCACCGGTTATGGTGTGTGGATGACCGATAATCTCGGCGCGCTGGATACCGGCGGTCAGGTCGATTTTCATTTTCGTAACGACAATTTCGAGGAAACCGTGGTGCTGGGGCTGGAAAGTCCGCCCCCTTCTTCAGAAAACAATGGTGGACCGCGCGTATTGATGGCGGCGGGGGATGTCGGCGGTACGGCGTTCGATGATTTTTCGCGGACGCCGCAGCATGGCTTTTTCAGTCCGATGAACAAGACCAACCAGTCGGTGGCCTTCGCGGCCTTGAAACCCAATGTCATCGTGCGCAGCGTCGATAATGAAACGGCGCGCGGCTACATCTCCTTCAATAGCTCGGAAACCTGGCAGCCCTTGCCCTCCGCGCCGCCGCCGATCGCCACGGCTGACTGGCATAATCACCGCGCCGGCAAGCTGGTCATTTCCGCCGAGGGCCGGGCACTAGTGTGGGTGCCGGAAGGCGAGGGCGCTTATTATTCAGGGGACACGGGCAAGACCTGGGCGCTTTCCAGCGGCTGGCCGAAACCGGAACGCGGGCAGGAAGCCATCGCCGATAAGGTCAATGACGCGGTGTTTTATGCGTTCGATCGCGGCACGGTGTTGGTCAGCCGCGACAGCGGGGCGTCCTTTGCGCCGCTTTACACATTGACCGCCGGAACGGGGCAATTGCGCGCCGTCCCGGGCCGTGAGGGCGATCTGTGGCTGGCGGCGGGCGGCGCGCTTTATCACGGACAGGCCGTCGTGGCTGGTGTCGATGCCGCCTGGCAGGTCGCCTTCGGCAAGGCGGCGCCGGGCAAGGATTATCCGGCGGTTTTCCTGTGGGGCAAGGTTGGTGGCATTGAGGGGCTGTGGCGCTCGGATGACGCGGGCGCGGACTGGGTGCGCATCAATGACGACGCCCACCGCTTCGGCCGGATGCGCGCCATCGCCGGCGATCCGCGCGAATACGGCACGCTCTATATTTCACCGGATGGGCGGGGGACTATGGTCGGCAAGATGAAGTAGATTGTCCACGAACCACACGAACAAGGCACGAACTCTGCGTTTCGATTGAGAGGGCCGGTTCGGGGTTCGGGGCTTTAGTGAGACTTTCCTGCGATGGCTGGCCCCCTCCGTCAGCGACACCGGTTCTTCGGGCTTCGGCCCAAAAAATCGGCGCCGCTGACACCTCCCCCGCTTTGCAGGCAGGGCTATCGCATATGTCTTTTGGCATAACTTTTCTTCCCCCTCTCCCCATGAATATGGGGAGAGGACGGGCGCGGAGCGAAGCGCTCGCAACCGGGTGAGGGGCTGTGTGACGCTTGTGTTCTACCGACGAACAGCCCCTCACCCGATCGCCTTCACTGCGTTCGGCTCTCGTCCTCTCCCCTCGTTGAGGGGAGAGGGGAAAGGCATCGCAACTCCAAAAGCCATATGCGATAGCCCCGCTTCGCAGGGGAGGATGATTTAGGGGGCTTCGCCGTTTTCCGCGATGGCTTTGAGGTATGCCTGAAAGATATCGTTGGCGCGCTGTTCGAGATCGAGTTGGGCGCTGGCCTCTGGCGAAAGCGGTTCGGCCGCAGGCTCTGGGGCGTCATCCACTCCGTCATCGTCGAAATTGTAGACGAACGGGGTGTCTTCTTCCGGTTCCGGCATCGCTGCAGGGGGATTTGACGCACGCGGCGCATATGACGGATAAGCCGACAGGCTGACCGTGGCGGGATCGATCTGCTGTAAAGGCGTGATTCGTTTGTATAGCTGAACCAGCATCCGGTCGGCGGTGGTCACGGCGCGCAAGGTGCGTTCAGCATCGGCGGCGTTTTTGGGCATGGGCAGGGCTTCGACGGCCTCCAGCACACGGTCGGCGAAGGCGCGCAGGCGTGCCCGTCTTTGTTCGAGCGGTGACAGGCCGGTGATATTTTCTGACGTATCCATCGGGAAATGATGGCGGCATTTTGCCGGGCGGGGATAAGATAATCGGCGCGGCGCTGTCACATTACCCGAAAACGCTGACGGATATCCCTTAAAGAAGGCCCCCACCACCACGCCTTTCAGGCGCGGTCCCCCGCCCCGTAAACCAGGGCTATCGCATATGGCTTTTGGCGTTGAGATGCCCTTCCCCTCTCCCCATGAATATGGGGAGAGGACGGGAGACAAGCCGCGAAGCGGCGCAGGGGACCGGGTGAGGGGCTGTTCGTCGATAGAACACAAGCGTCACACAGCCCCTCACCCGGTTGCGATCGCTTCGCTCCGCGCCCGTCCTCTCCCCTCATTGAGGGGAGAGGGGGAAGAAAAGTTATTCCAAAAGCCATATGCGATAGCCCTGCCATGAATGGGGCGGTATAAGGGACTTTGTTTATGCCATGCTCATATTGAGGATAAAGGCCGGGCCGAGATAGATGGTCTGCTTGCCGGTATTGAGGTGGATGGTCAGGGCGGCGGTTTTGGGATCGTGATCCTCGGCGGCGGTGAATTCGAGCGTCTGCATCTCCCAGTCCGCACCGGCGCTGATCTGTTTTTCGCCGAAGGAATCGTAAGGCGGCGAACTGACCTGCATCCGCATGGTCAGGTTGGCGGGGGCATTGTCGGCGGTTTTTGATTTGACCCACACCGCTGCGACGATCTGGTCGCCCTTGGTGATCTTGCCGGTGATCTGGCTTTCGGCGGCGGCGTCCCACGGATGGCCGCCGGTGCCGGTGACCTTGATTTCCATGGCCTGACCGCCCTGAACCTTGTCGTCCTTGACGCGCTTATTGGTCTGGGCCGCGCCGTAGATATTCCAGCTACCCGGTTCGTTGATCAGTTTTTTGGCGATATCGTCCTGGGCCATGGCCGGAAGGACAGGTACACAGGCGAGGGCGCAAACCCCCGTCAGAAGCTGACGTCTGTTCATGTTTTTCTCCCTGATGGTTCTTGTTTTCAGGAAGCCTGACACAGATTACGGCGTTTTTCCAGAGGCGTAGAGGCCGATAAGTGTGCCGACAAAGCCGCCGGCCTTCGCTGTTGACAGATTTGTCACATCAATGCCTTCGGCGGCCACCGTGGCGGTTTTCGCGTCAGGGCCATAGGTGAAGCGCGCCGTACCGCCGGTGATTTCGGCGTGGAGGCTGACCGGACCGGAAGGGGCGGCCATTGTGGCGATGATCACACCGTCGCGCGGATCGTCAGGGCCGGCGCGGCGGGTGATTTCCAGCACCGTTTTGCCGTCGCGCATGGCCAGGCCGTAGAAGATGTAGAAATCGTCGTTTTGCAGGGCCAGTATGCCGGCGCGGTCGCCTTCCGTAAGGGGGCGGTAATCGATCACGGTGCTGAAGGTGGCGTTTACGTGCTTCTGGCGCAGGCCGATAAAGGCCGGGTGGGACTGCACGTCGCCGATCGCTTCCGGCAGGGCGGTCAGGCCCACGGTTTCGTCATTGAAGACGGTCAGGAAGTCGCTTTTCGGCGCGCGGATTTGCAGCCAGTCGAGCGGCGTGGCGCCACTATAGCTATAACCGAAATGATGCGAATAGCGGGTGTAGTGCGGTTCCTGCGCCTGACCGGGCAGGTTCGGCAGATCGACGGCCAACGGGATCGCTTCGCCATGCGGCAGGATAATGGGCCAGCCGTCTTTCAACGTAACCGGCAGCATAAAGGTTTCGCGGCCGGTGTTGTAAAGGTCGCCGCTATAGGGTTGGACGGCGAGGAAGACGGCGTGCCAGTCGCCATTTGGCGTCTGCACCAGATCGGCATGGCCGGCGGAGGTAATGGGCGAAGGCCGCGCCGGATCGAGATCGCGCTGGGTCAGGATGGGATTGCCGGCATAGGGCACGTAAGGGCCTTCTACCTTGTCGGCGCGCAGGATGACTTCGGAATGATTTTCCGATGTGCCGCCTTCCGCCGCCATCAGATAATAATGACCATCGATTTTGTAGATATGCGGCCCTTCGATCCATACCGGCTTCTTGGTGATATCGACGCCGCCATTGACGACGACATGCTTCTCACCGACCATTTTTTGCGTTTTGGGATCGAACTGTTGCAGCCATATGGCGCGATGGCCTTCATAGAGGGGCTGGCCTTCCGGCGCATCGTTCCAGACAATCCATGATTTGCCGTCGTCATCCCAGAAGATCGACGGATCGATGCCGTTGAAATCGAACCACACCGGATCGGACCACGGACCGGCGGGGTCTTTCGCGGTGATGAGGAAGTTGCCGCCGCAATCGACGCAGGTATTGACGATATAGAACAGGCCGTCGTGAGAACTGATATCGGGCGCGAAAACGCCGCGCGAGGTGGCGAGGCCGGAGAAATCCAGCATCCCCGGCCGGTCGATGGCGTTGCCGATCTGCTTCCAGTGGACGAGATCGCGTGATTTCCACACCGGTATGCCGGGATAATAGGCGAAGCTCGAATTGATCAGGTAATAATCATCGCCGGCGCGGGTAATGCTCGGATCGGGATAGAAGCCGGGCAGGATGGGGTTTTCGTATTGCGGCGTGGTCAGCTTGGCAAGCGCGGGGGTTTCACTGTCCAGGCGGATATCGGAAAAGACCGCCTGACCGGCCTGCGGTGTCGGCGTCTGCGGCAGGGTGGCGCAGGCGGAAAGAACCAGAAGCGCAAGCGTGGTGGCGAAGGCTTTCATCTTACCGCTCCGGCGCGGTTTTGAAGGCGGCGGCGATGGCGTCATATAGCGGCTTCGGCTTGAAGTCGCTGTCGAAAGGCGTCGGACGCAGGGGCAGCTTGTCGGCGCGCGGCGTGAATTCCTGAAGCCAGTTATACTGATCCGGCATCCCCCAAAAGAGGACATCCTTCGTCTGCTTGTAACTCAGCATCTGGTCGAGATAGATGCGGCCGACCGTGGCGACAATGGCGTCGCGCTGTTCGATATCGCCGGTCGGAATGGTCTGGTCATCGACATCGAATTCGGTGATCAGCAGGTCGAGGTCGAGCGACACCACCTCGTCGAGGAAGTCCTTCCATTGATTGACCTGGCCGGCCATCAGGTCGAAGCCGTTGCCGATATGGGATTGCACGCCCAGCGCATCGATGGGGACATGATTGTCGCGGAACCAGTGCAGCAGCTTGAGCACGCCCTTGCGGTGGGCTTCGTTGCCGGCTTCCCAGCTCATATAATCGTTATAGACCAGTTGCGTTTTCGGCAGGTGTTCGCGGGTGGTTTGATAGGCGATACGCAACGCATCCATGCCGAGCACGCGCGAGAAGGCGTTTTCGCGGACTTCGCCGGTCTTGGGGTCGATGGTTTCATTGACCACATCCCACGAGGTCAGGCGGTCACCGTAATGATCGGCCACCTTGGCGATATAGTCACGCAGCAGCTTTTCGGCCTCGGCCTTGCCGGAGAATGTATAGTCCTTCAGCCATTGCGGGGTGAATTCATCGCGCGCCCAGAAGAGGTTATGGCCACGCATGGCGATCCGGTTGGCTTCCGCGAAGGCCAGCAGTTCATCGGCGGGTTTGAAATTGTAGTCCGTGGCGTTTTGGTTGTGCGTCACATACATCTTCAGTTCGTTTTCCGGCACGATGATGTTGCATTCACGGAGGATCAGGTCGCGCACACGGGCGTCGGCAAAAGGCTTCATGCCGATGGCGGTGCCGAAGCGCAGGCCCTTGGCGGCCGCCAGATCTTTCAGGGAAGGGGGGGTATCCGCACAGGCAGGCACGGCGCTGACGGCGAGGGCGGCAATGCCCGCACTCAGGGCGGCGCGGCGCGAGAGATTTTGGCTCATGACATTTTCCCTGTTGAATTTTATTCTGTTAGCGCTAACAGTGTCATCGTTCAATTCCGCCGTCAAGCGCGGCAGCGGCCTTCGTAATTGGAAGCGCCGATAACAGAAAACAGGGATGAAGATACCATGACCTTGCAGAGCACCGCCGTGACCCGCCGCCTGTTTGGCGCCTCCACTATTGCCCTGACGGCGGCCACCGCCACCGGCGCGCTGGCCAAGGCCAAGGACGTCCTGCCTTACAAAAATCCCGGCCTTTCCACCGGGGAACGCGTTGCCGATCTGCTCGGCCGCATGACCCTGGAGGAAAAGGTCGCGCAGATGGAGTGCGTCTGGCAAAAGAAGGGCGATATCCAGGACGCCGACGGCAAATTCAATCCGAAAAAGGCTTCGCAGGTCTGGCCGAACGGGCTGGGCATGGTGGCGCGTCCCTCCGACCAGCAAGGGCTGGCGACGACGACCGGCGCGGGCGATTCCGGCGCCATGGGCAACCGCGACGCCTTCAATACCGCCACCCACATCAACGCCATGCAGAAATGGGCGGTCGAGCAGACACGCCTGGGCATTCCGATGATCATGCACGAGGAGGCGCTGCACGGCTATGTCGCCAAGGACGCCACCTCCTTCCCGCAGGCGATCGGCCTGGCCTCGTCGTTCGATCCGGACATGGCGACGAAAATCTTTTCCGTTGCCGCCCGTGAAATGCGTGCCCGCGGGGCCAATTTCGCCCTGGCGCCGGTGGTCGATGTCGCCCGCGAACCGCGCTGGGGGCGCATCGAGGAAACCTATGGCGAAGACCCGCATGTCTGCGGCGTGATGGGCAAGGCGGCGGTACTCGGCTTCCAGGGCGAAAGCCTGCCGTTGGCCAAGGACAAGGTGTTCGCCACCCTGAAGCACATGACCGGTCACGGTCAGCCGGAAAACGGCACCAATGTCGGCCCGGCGGAAGTCAGCGAGCGCACCCTGCGCGAGGAGTTCTTCCCGCCCTTCGAGAAGATCGTCAAGGAAACCAATATCCGCGCCGTCATGCCGTCCTATAACGAGATCGACGGCGTGCCCTCCCATGCCAACAAGTGGCTGCTGACCACCATCCTGCGCAAGGAGTGGGGTTTCAAGGGCGTTACGGTTTCCGACTATTTCGCCATCAATGAGATGATCACCCGCCACAAGCTGGTGCCGAACACGACCGAGGCGGCCTATCGCGCCTTCAAGGCCGGCGTCGATATCGAGACGCCGGACAACCAGTGCTATGGCAACCTGGTCGATCTGGTAAAGGCGGGCCGCATCTCGGAGGACGAGATCAATGCGGTGGTCAGCCTGATACTCGAACTGAAATTTCAGTCGGGCCTGTTTGAAAATCCTTACGTCGATGCCAAGAAGGCCGACAGCCTGACCGCCACGCCGGACGCCGTGGCGCTGGCGCATGAAGCCGCCACGAAATCGGTGGTATTGCTGAAGAACAATGGTCTGCTGCCGCTGGACGCCAAAAAGGTCGGCAAGGTGCTGGTGCTCGGCACCCATGCCCGTGACTGCCCGATCGGCGGCTATTCCGACAAGCCGCGCCATGTCGTCTCGATCCTCGAAGGTCTGGAGGCCGAGGGTAAGAAAAACGGCTTCGAGGTCGCCTATTCGGAAGGCGTGCGCCTGACCGAACAGCGCATCTGGGGCCAGGATGAGATCAATTTCACGCCGGATTCGGTCAATGACAAGCTGATTGCCGACGCGGTGGAAGCCGCTAAATCCGCCGACACCATCATCATGGTGCTGGGCGACAACGAGCAGACTTCGCGCGAGGCCTGGGCCGACAATCACATGGGCGACCGCCAGTCGCTCGACCTGATCGGCCGCCAGAACGATCTCGCCGCGCAGATTTTCGCCCTGAAAAAACCGACCGTGGCCTTCCTGCTCAATGGCCGCCCGCTGTCGGTCAACCTGCTGAACGAGAAGGCCGACGCCCTGATCGAAGGCTGGTACATGGGGCAGGAAACCGGCTGGGCCGCCGCCGATATTCTGTTCGGCCGAGCCAATCCGGGCGGCAAGCTGCCGGTCTCGATCGCGCGCAATGTCGGGCAACTGCCGGTCTTCTATAACTACAAGCCGACCGCCCGCCGCGGCTATCTCGATGGCGAAACCTCGCCGCTGTTCCCCTTCGGTTATGGCCTGAGCTATACCGCCTTCGATATCTCCGCGCCGAAGCTGGAAAAGGACACCATCGGCACGGCGGACAGCGTGACCGTCAGCGTCGAGGTGAAGAATACCGGCGCGCTCAAGGGTGACGAGGTGGTTCAGCTCTATATCCGTGACGACTTCTCCTCGGTCACGCGTCCGGTCAAGGAACTGAAGGGCTTCAGGCGCATTACCCTGGAGCCGGGCGCCAGCCAGACGGTCAGTTTCACCATCACACCCGCCGACCTGCAATTCTATAATATGGATATGCAGCGCGTTGTCGAACCGGGCACCTTTACGATCTCCGTCGGACCCAATAGTGTAGACCTGAAGACAGCCACTCTGACCGTGGCGTAAAGACAGGGAATACAGATGACGGATATCAAGCGGCGCCACATTCTTACCGGGGCGCTGGCGGGAGGGGCGATGCTGGGCATGGCGTCTGCGGCCAGCGCGCAGAACAAGGGCCAGGATAATGCGGAATCGCAGGCCGTGCAGGCGGCGTTGCAGGATTATAACGATCCGGCGACGCTGACCGTGCAGCCCGTGGGCATCGATTGGGCGCAGCTTCGCCGTTATCGCATGGCGAATGCCGATATCCTTCAGCAGCCGGAAACCGCGCGCAGGGTCGTCATGATGGGCGATTCGATCACCGATGGCTGGCCGGGGCAATCGGGCGCGTTTTATGCCGATAACGGCCTGGTCGGGCGCGGCGTTGGCGGGCAGGTGTCGGCGCAGATGCTGGTCCGGTTCATGGCCGACGTGGTGGCCCTGCGCCCCAGGGCCGTCCACATCATGGCCGGCACCAACGATATCGCCGAGAATCAGGATCCATATGATCCGGTGGCGACCACCAACAATCTTCAGGCCATGGCCAATCTGGCCAGCATCTACGGCATCAAGGTGATCATGGCGTCGGTGCCGCCGGCGGATCATTTCCCGTGGAAGATGGAGGTCGGCAATCCGGTTGAAAAGATCAGGGCGCTGAACGCGTGGATCAAATCGGTCTGCGAGGCGCAGAACTATACCTATGTCGATTACTGGCCGGCGCTCGCCACTGATGCCGGGGCCATGCGGCCGGAATTCAGCGCCGATGGTGTCCATCCCAACAGTAACGCCTATGCCGCGATGGCGCCCTATACGCTTGCGGCCGTGGCTGCCGCGCTGGCGTGATGATCAGCAAACGCGACCTGCTGAGGTCCGGCACGGCCCTGGTTCTGGCGGGCGCCGCGCCCGTCCGCGCGATGGCGGGAATCGCAAGCGGCCCCTTTACCGCCGACTGGCAATCGCTCATTGCCGGTTATCAGGCGCCGGACTGGTTCCGTGACGCCAAGTTCGGCATCTGGGCGCACTGGTCGGCGCAATGCGTGCCGGAGCAGGGGGATTGGTACGCCCGGCGCATGTATCTGCAAGGTGAACACGCCTATGACCATCATCTGAAAACCTACGGCCATCCGGCCGACAGCGGCTTCATGGAGATCAACACTCTCTGGAAAGCCGAGAACTGGAACCCCGGCGAACTGCTCGATCTCTATAAGACGGCGGGGGCGAAATATTTCATGGCCCTGGCCAGCCACTGCGATAATTTCGACGCCTACGATTCCAAATTCATGGACTGGAACGCCACGAAGGTCGGGCCGAAAAAGGATATCGTCGGCATCTGGGCGAAAGAGGCGCGGGAGCGCGGGCTGAAGTTCGCCGTTTCGCAGCACGCCGCCCATGCCTGGCACTGGATGCAGGCCGCCTATGCCTATGACCCGGAAGGGCCGCGCGCCGGTGAGCGTTATGATGGCTATCGCCTTACGAAAGCCGATGGCGCCGGTAAGTGGTGGGAGGGGCTGGACCCGCAGGAACTTTATGCCGGACCGGTGATGGTGATGCCGGATGGTATTACCTCCATCGCCGAGGCCAATAAATGGCACGATGAAAACGACGGACCTTTCCCTGAAACGCCGCCGGCGGCCAACCCGGCCTTCACGCGTCAGTTCTATCTGCGCACGAAAGACCTGATCGATACCTACCAGCCGGATCTGCTCTATTTCGATAATGGCGACCTGCCGCTGGGGCAGGTGGGGCTTGATCTGGCGGCGCACTACTACAATGCCGGACTGGAATGGCATGAGGGCAAACAGGAGGTGGTCGTCACCATCAAGCTGGTGCCGGAAGACCGCAAGGCGGGCGTAATCGAGGATGTCGAACGCGGCAATCGCTCAGGCATCGAGGCGCATCCCTTCCAGACCGATACCTGCCTGGGCGACTGGCATTACAACCGCCAGCGCTTCCTCGACAAATCCTATGTGCCGGCGCGGGATGTCATCCATCGCCTGTGCGATGTCGTTTCCAAGAACGGCAATCTGATGCTGTCGGTGCCGGTGCGCGGCGACGGCACCATCGATGACGAGGAGCGCCGTATTGTCGGCGAGATCGGCGAATGGAACCGGCGCTATGGCGAGGCCATCTTCGGCACGCGGCCATGGAAGATCGCCGGGGAGGGACCGACCGAGGTCGTTTCGGGCCAATTCATCAATGGCGACCCGAAACTTGATTTCACCGCGCGGGATATCCGCTTCACCCAAAAGGCCGGCGTGCTTTATGCCATCACGCTCGGCAGGCCTGAAGGGCGGCTGACGATCGCCAGTCTTGGTGCCAGTCTTGGTGCCAGCTTGGGCGCAGGCTTGGGCGGCAGCGTCACGCGTATCGAAGCGGTGGATACGGGGGCGCCACTGGCCTTCACGCGTGATATGGCCGGCATCCATATTGAAATTCCGGAGGGCCTTAGCCACCCCTTCGGCATGGCGGTCCGGATTATCGGCGAGGGGCTGGCATGAGCCGCCCCGTAAAGGAGATCGAGGGCATTGACCGCGCCCGGTTCGAGGCGGAAATCCTGCCGGCGCGGCAACCGGTGCTGCTGAAAGGGCTGGTCGGTGACTGGCCGGTGGTGCGGGCGGCGCGGGAATCCAATGCGGCGGTGGCGGCCCTGTTCAAACAGATGGACACCAGCGGAAAATCCGCGAATATCAGCGTCCTGCCGCCGGCGCACAAGGGCAATTTCTTCTATAATGATGAGCTGACCGGCTATAATTTCAGGGTCGATCAGACGACGGTTTCGGCCTTGCTTGACCGGCTGCTGGAAAACGCGGCGCGTGAGGATTTCGTTACCGTTTACGCGCAATCGCTGATCCTGGCCGATTACATGCCGGATTTCGAGGCGGATCATCCGCTGCCGGTGCTGGCGTCATCCACCGGGCCGCGCTTGTGGCTGGGTAATCGCGTCCGCACCCGGACTCATTTCGATCCGGCGCACAATATCGCCTGCGCCGTGGCGGGCAAGCGGCGCTTTACGCTTTTCCCGCCGGAGCAGATAGACAACCTTTATCCGGGACCGTTCGATTTCGCGCCGGGCGGGGTGCCGGTCAGCATGGTGTCTCTGGAAAGTCCCGATCTCGCTCGCTATCCCTTGTTCGCCAGAGCGCTTGAACAGGCGCAATATGCTGATCTTGAACCGGGCGACGCGCTTTATGTCCCCTATGGCTGGTGGCATCATGTCCAGTCGCAGACCGGCTTCAACGCCCTGGTCAATTACTGGTGGAACGAGGCGGGCGCCGACTGGGTGCCGCCCAATATCGCGCTTTTCGCCGCCATCCTTGCCCTGCGTGATTTGCCGGAAGACCAGAAGGCGATCTGGAAACATATCATGGAGCGCTATGTCTTCGGCGATACGGCGGCATCGGTAGCGCATCTGCCGGAGCGCGGGCGGCATGGCTTCGGCAAACTGCTGCCGGCGGTGCGGGCGCGGTTGAAAGGCTTTATCCGGACGGCGATGGGATCATGAAACGGGTTTGGCTGACGGCAATCCTTCTGGCGGCCTTTCCGGCTGGCGCGCTGGCTTGCGAAGGGCCGGTGGCGGTGTGCGACGGCGTATCGGCGGATGGGTTCGCCCTGATCAGGGATGGCAAACCGGCCACGGTCTATGTCGATGCGCAAGCCGCCCGGCCGGTGCAGCGCGTGGCCGAGGATTTCGCCGCCGACCTTGAGCGCGTATCCGGTGTGCGGCCCGCCGTCGTGCATGACCTGAAAGATGTGACCGGCCCTGTGGTGGTGATCGCCGAAGCGGGCCATTCGCCGCTGCCCGTCGATGACAGCGCTGTGGCCGGCAAGTGGGAGGCCTATCAGCAATCGGTGGTGGATACGGGGCACGGTAAGGTGCTGGTGATCCTGGGCGCCGATGCGCGCGGGGTGATTTACGGCGCCTACGATATCTCGGCGAAGATGGGGGTGTCACCGTGGTACTGGTGGGCCGATGTGCCGGTGGTGAAAAAGACCGACCTCTATGTGACGGCGGGCACGCATACCGACGCGCCGAAGGTGAAATATCGCGGCTTTTTCATCAATGATGAGGAACCGGCCTTCGGCGGCTGGGCCAGGGAGAAGTTCGGCGGCATCAATCATCAGCTTTACGGGCATGTATTCGAACTGGAACTGCGCCTGAAGGGCAATTATCTGTGGCCGGCCATGTGGGGCAAGGCATTCTGGGACGACGATCCGCTCAATCCGCAGACGGCGGCGGATTACGGCATCGTCATGGGTACTTCACACCATGAGCCGATGACGCGGGCGCAGGACGAATGGCACCGGCATCTGGAGAGCGGCGTCACCGGCGGCAAGTGGGATTATACGGTCAATGCTGCAAACCTGCGCACCTTCTGGCGTGGCGGCATCGAGCGCATGCAGACCGGTGGTTTCGAGAATGTCGTCACCATCGGGATGCGTGGCGATGGCGACGAGCCGATGAGCGAGGGCACGGCCACGCAATTGCTGGAAAACATCGTGGCAGATCAGCGAAAGATCATTGCCGATGTCACCGGCAAACCGGCGGACCGGACACCGCAGGTCTGGGCGCTTTATAAAGAGGTGCAGGACTATTACGACCACGGCATGAGGGTGCCGGATGATGTCACCCTGCTGTTTTCCGATGACAATTGGGGCCAGATCAGGCGTTTGCCGGAACCGGGAAAGGCGCGGCCCGGCGGTTATGGCGTCTATTATCACTTCGATTATGTCGGCGGGCCGCGCAATTACAAATGGCTGAACACCAACCAGATCGAAAAGACCTGGCAGCAGATGGACCTGGCCTATGAAAGCGGGGCCGACCGGCTGTGGATCGTCAATGTCGGCGATATCAAGCCGATGGAGTTTCCGCTGTCCTTCTTCATGGAGATGGCGTGGAACCCGGAAGCCATGACGCCGGAGGCTTTACAGGCCTATCCGGCAAAATGGGCGGGTCAGCAGTTTGGTAAGGCCCACGCGGCGGAGATCGGTGAGATACTGACGCGCTATAGCCAACTGGCAGCGCGCCGTAAGCCGGAACTCCTGGCGCCTGATACCTATCACTGGGAAAACTATGACGATGCTACGCAAAATCTCGCAGCCTTCCAGTCGTTGTTACGGGATACCACGAAAGTGGCTCGCTACATGGATGAAACGGCCCGGCCCGCCGCATCGCAATTGTTCGTCTGGCCTGTTATGGCCTTGACCAATTACCAGGCGCTCTATGAGGCGGTGGGGGTGAACCGGGCCTATGCCGCCTATGGTGATCCACGCGCCAATTCCGCTGGTGAACATGCCCGCCGCTATTTCGACAACGACGCCAAACTGACCCGGCAGTATGATGTGTTCACGGAAGGCAAGTGGAAGCACTTCGCCGACCAGACCCATATCGGCTATGACAACTGGCAGCAGCCGGATACCAATCGTATGCCCGAACTGAAGACCGTAACGCCGATTGCCGGCAGCGATTTCGTGGTACGCATCAAGGGCGATCCAGCAATCTATTCGGCGACTTCGCCCGCCACCATCGCTTTTGATCCGCATCATTGGTGGCTGCGAACGATCGAAGTCATCGACCGGGGCGACAGGCCGGTCAATTTCCGTCTCGTGTCGGCGCCAGACTGGCTGCGCTTCATGGGGTATGGCCGCGACAATTATTGGACAGGCGGTTTCGGCCAGTACGATATCTTCGCGCAAGCTTACGGTCAGCCGGCTTTCAGTGAAGGTGACATTGTTATCCGGCCCGATATTGGTGAAGATATCCGTATCCACGTCACCATGCGCTTTGATCCCGCCGCGCCGAAGCAGACCGGCCGGCTCGAGCAGGCTGGATATGTAGCCATTGAGGCGGAGCATTTCGACCGCAAGGTCGATGGTGACGGCGTACACTGGCAGGTGATTCCGCATTTGGGACGTACCTTGTCCTCGGTGATCTCCCTCCCGCAAACGGTGCCGCCGTCTACAGATAATGACATGCGGCTGGAATATGACTTCGCCCTGATTGCCGACGGCGATGCGACGCTTCATGTCTATCTCGCTCCGGCGCTCGATACCCAAGGCAAGGGTGGGCTTAGGCTGGCCGTCGCCATCGATGATGGCGCGCCGCAGACCCTGACTTTCGATCTCAAGCCGGATACGCCGGAATGGAACCAGGCGGTCAAGGACAATATCGTCATCCTGAAAGCGCCGTTTAAAGGTCTGAAGGCGGGAAAACACACGATCAAGGTGTTCCGCATTGACGGCAATGTGGTGCTGGAACGGCTGGTGCTCGATACCGGCGGGCTGAAACCGTCCTATCTCGGTCCGCCGGAAAGCGCGAGAAATTAGAGCCATTCTGGAAGAGAAGGGACGCTGGCGATGTTGCCCCGCCCACCGCTTCGCGGTCCCCCCTCCTTATAAATGGCATGGCTATCGCCTATGGCTTTTGGCGTTGAGATGCCTTTCCCCTCTCCCCATGAATATGGGGAGAGCCGGGCGGCCGGTGCCGACGAGAGCCGAACGTAGTGAAGGCGATCGGGTGAGGGGCTGTTCGTCGATAGAACACAAGCGTCACACAGCCCCTCACCCGGTTGCGATCGCTTCGCTCCGCGCCCGTCCTCTCCCCTCAGTGAGGGGAGAGGGGGAAGAAAAGTTATTCCAAAAGCCATATGCGATAGCCCTGCTATAAATGGGGAGGGCGAAAGATCGCTCTATGCCCGGCGGCGGCCCTGTTGCGGGAGGGTCGATTTGATGAAGCCGGCGGGCGGGTCGGTTTCGGCCAGCACCTGTTCCTTGATGGCGCGCGGTTCGCCGAACAGATGCCCTTGCGCATAGCCGATTTCGATATCGAGGATATCGACCACCTGCTTCTCGCTTTCGACTTTCTCGGCGATGACCTCGATGCCGTAGCGCGCCAGCAGGCCGGCATAGTCACCGGCGTGGATATCCTTGAGGAACTTCATCGCCGGCTTGCCCTCGACTTCGAGCAGTTGCTCCAGCAGGAGACTGGCGCCGATCTTGACATAGCGCACATCGGAGCGGTGCAGATCCTGAAGATCGAAATCGATGCTCGTCACCTTGTCGAGCGAGAAGCGGAAGCCGAGATCGGCCAGTTTCGCCATGTTGCGCGCCTCGACCGAACCGCGCGTGGCGAAGGCGTCCTGACCCAGCTCGAAGATCAGAGAACCGGCGAGATCGCGGTTTTCATTGAGGAATTCAAGGAACTGCGGGAAGAAGGTTTCGTCGCGCAGAGAGGTCAGCGAAATATTGCAGAAGATGCCGATGCGGCGGTCCTGCTTGGCGAGGCGGCGAACGATCTGCACGCAGCGGAACAGCAGCAGGTTGTCGATGCTCGGCACCAGGCCTTCGGCGTCGGCCACGGTCAGATATTCGGCCGGCATCAGCACGCGGCCGGAAGCGTCACGCAGGCGCGAAAACGACTCATAGAAGATGGTCTTGCGCTGGGGCAGGGAAACGACCGGCTGGAGATAGAGATCGACGCGGTTGGCGATCAGCGCCTCGCGGATGGTTTCGATCAGGGCCAGGGCCTGGGCCTCCTTCGCGTTCATCGCCGGTGAGCCGCGCAGGGGCACGACCGTGGCCGGCGCCGATTGCCAGTCATTGAGGCGGTCCTCGATGCTTTCGCCGAGTTTCATCACCAGGTCTTCCAGCATCTTTACCTCCGAAGTCAGTTCCTCGGAACGCGAGGTGCGCTGGTTCTGCACGCGGTCGGCCAGTTCGAGCATGTCCTTCTGGGTCGAATCGATGGCGTCCACCATCAGGCGGTGGGCGTCGCGGACGTTTTCGACTTCGCGGATGATGCGGCGTTCGGCCAGTTGCTGCGAGGCGTAGGCGTGGAAGGCGAGGCAGATCCCAAGCGTGCCGGCCAGGACGGCTATTGCGGTTCCCTGATCGGAACCGCCTTTCCACACCATGGCGGCGAGACTTCCGCCCACCAGTATATAGGTCAGAACAAGGATAGCCGGGGTGAACTTGCCCATTGAAAGTCCCATTTCACAGGATGCGGCGCATATGAAGCGCAATCCGACTATGGAATGATTCAAGTCACTCGCCTAGTGGGCGTTAAGATTTACTAACAGAAGATTAAAGTTAATTGTACACGCCATCCGTATTGCGGCGGAAGGGGCCGGCATAGGCCTGATCATTGGTGCGGCGGCGGTCGGGACCGAAATAGGTCTTGCAGCGGATAAAGGGGCGCGGGCGCATGATCACCGAATCGAGACGGCCTAACAGGGCGCGGGCGGTCAGGGGCTTGACGATGAATTCATTGACACCGGCGTCACGCGCCTGGATGACGCGCGAGCGCTCGGAATGGCCGGTGATCATCACGATCGGCAGGTAGGGATTGGAGGAATCGGAGGAATTGCGCAGCATCCGGGTGAATTCGACGCCATCGACCGGATCCATGTTGAAATCGACCAGGGCGATATCGGCGGGATACTGGCGCAGCATGTCCAGCCCTTCGGCGCCATCGCGGGCCTCACGGACATTGCGGATGCCGGAGCCTTTCAGGATAGCGATCACGATGGAGCGCATATGCTGATTGTCTTCGATCAGCAGGATTTTCAGACTACTGTAATCGGCCATGGGTTCGGATGTCAGATGAAAAACAGGCGGGCGTTATAGAGTGTTGTTATGAGAAACGCATAGGCCTGTCAGGCGGAATATTCAAACATTTCCGACAGACTGCCGCATTGTAGCCATCAGGCGACCATCAGGCTGGGGTCCAGGTGGCGGTCGCCCCATTTCAGCCGCCAGCACAGGTGCGGGCCGGTGGCGCGGCCGCGATCGCCGACCCGGCCGATCAGTTGCCCCTGGATCAGGCGGTCGCCTTTGCTGACCAGCACACGCGACTGGTGCAGGTACATCGAGATCACGCCCTGGCCGTGGTCGATGAAGGTCAGGCCGCCTTCGTAGAACATGTCGGGTTCGGCCAGCACCACCAGGCCGCTTTGCGGCGCATAGATCGGCTGGCCTGCGGGGGCGGCCATGTCGAAGCCGTAGTGCGGGCTTTTGGGGATGCCGTTCAGGATGCGCTGATTGCCAAAACGGCCTGAAATCACAAAGTTTTTCAGCGGCCAGATAAAGCCGCCCCTGAAGCTGTCATCCGGGGCGCGGCTGGCGAAGGCGGCGGCCTTCAAGGCGGCTTCGCGCCTGATGCGGTTCAGGGTTTCGGGCGCTTGCGGCGTCACGGTTTCCGGCGGCAGGCCATCGACGCGCTGGGTGTCGTAGGTCTGGGGCGCTATGGCGACGGTGGCGGTCCGGCTATCCGCGCCCGTGCGCGTTTCGATACGGCAGGCGGCGGGGGAATCGCGGTCGAAGCCGACATAGAACCAGCCATCGGCGGAGGCCGTGCCCTGCCGGACGCCATCTACCCACAGTTCGGCATGGGGCGCGGCCTGGCCGATGCAATAACCGCTCTGGATAAAGCGGCCCCTGAGTTGGAAGGGATCGGGCGTTTGCGCCGGCGCAGGCAGGGCCGCGCCGCCGAGAAGGGCGGTTCCGCAGGCCAGAAAAGAGCGGCGGTTCAGCGCTTCAGGTTTTTCCATGCCTGGGTGGCCTCCTCCGGACCGGCATAGGCTTCCTGGGTACGCGGATTCCAGTATTTCAGCGCTTCAAGCGGCACCTGTCTGCCGGAAACAGCGCAGATGACGAACTTGCCGGGACGCATGACGGTATAGTCGCCATCGCCGTAATGAAGGACGGCCTGGCCGGGCAGGGGAGAGGGCGTGTGCATGTTCATGCGGAGAACATAGGCCCGATGCGCGGGCGGATCAAGGGCAGCCGTTGGACGGATTTACGCGACTGAATTTACAAAGATTGTCAAAGCTTGTAATCTTTCGGGAAGGAGTAACTAACCATGCATATTTCCCTGACGCCCGAACTGGAAAAAATTGTCAAACAAAAGGTCGAAAGCGGCCTGTACAATAATGCCAGCGAAGTGGTGCGTGAAGCCTTGCGGTTTATGGAGCAGAGTGAGGATTTGGTGCATCAGATGAAACTGGAGCATTTGCGGGCGCATCTGGCGCAAGGCGAGGCGCAGATTGCGCGCGGTGAAGGTCTGATCTTGCGAACCGAAGCGGATGTGAAGCGGTTTCTCGCCGGAGTGATGACGGAAGCGGTTGCCGGTGGCTGAATTTACGCTTGTCCTGTCGCCGCGTGCGCAGGCCGATCTGCACGAAATCATGGTTTACAGCCTGAAGGCGTGGGGCGCAGATCAGACCATTCGATATATGTCCATGATGGAACGGGCGCTTGTGGATTTGCCGCAAACCGCTTTTCGTGGACGGCGACGGGATGACATCAGGGCCGGCTATCGTTCTTTAAGTATCGGGAAACACATCATTTTTTATCAAATAGATAACAGCGCGATCCACGTTTTCGGCATTTTGCACAGTCGCATGGATGCGGGGCAGTTGGGCTAAAACAGGCTGCCCTGATCGGGTGCGGCAGGCTTGGGCCTTGCCGGGGCTGTGGGCGGGGCCGGTTTAGGTGCGGGTGTCTGTGGCGGCGGGGTTCCGCCAGGGCCGGCGATGACATCCAGTTTCTGATCGCCCTTGAAGGTCAGGATCAGGGGCGCGCCGTTTTCAATGCCGGCTGGCGATTTGACCAGCGCACCATCCGGCCGGTTGACGCGGGCGAAACCCAGGTTGAGCGGACGGTCGGGATCGAGACTGACGCGCAACTGTTCCAGATTTTTCAGCCGGTCGGTCTTTTGTTTCAGGCTGCGGCCCAGGGCATCGGCCATGCGCTGACCCAGTTCGCCGAGGCGGGCATGACTTTCCGCGGTGGTGACGCGACGGTTGAGGGCGTTCAGCGCGCGTGTGGAAAGCTGGGCCAACTGGTCGGCCTTGAGTTGGCGCGGGCGCTCCAGCAGGACGGGGGAAAAGCGTCCGGAGACGCGGACGAAGCCGTTTTGATGCAGGTTGAGGTTTTGCCGCAGGCCGCCGCCGAGGCGATGGGCGGCATAGTCGAGCCGTTGCTGGGCGGCGTCGATCAGGTCGAGCGGTTTGGGCAGGGTGCGGGCCAGCAGGGCCACGCGCTCGCGGCGCGTTTCCAGCCCGCGCGACATGCAGGCCTGGCGGCGGCGTTCGAGATCGGCGGTGAGGGCGCGTAATTCGCCAAGCACCGGCGTGGCCATTTCCGCCGCGCCGGTGGGGGTGGGGGCGCGGCGGTCGCTGACATAATCGATCAGGGTGGTGTCGGTTTCATGCCCCACCGCCGAGATGACGGGGATGGTGCTGGCGGCGACGGCGCGGGCCAGATCTTCGTTGTTGAAGGCCCACAGATCCTCCACGCTCCCGCCGCCGCGCGCCACGATGATCACATCCGGCCGCGGCAGCGACGGATCATTATGGAAGCCGCGCAGGGCATTGATCACTTGCGGGGCGGCGGTATCGCCCTGCACCACGACCGGCCAGACGATGACACGGCAGGGCCAGCGGTCACGGATGCGGTGCAGGATATCGCGGATGACGGCGCCGGTCGGCGAGGTGATGACGCCGATGGTGCGCGGCGCATAGGGCAGGGGCTTTTTGCGGGCCGGATCGAACAGGCCCTCAAGGTGGAGCTTTTTCTTCAGGCGATCGAGCTGGGCCAAAAGGGCGCCGACGCCAGCCACTTCCATGGCCTCGATGACGATCTGGTATTTCGATGACGCCGGGAAGGTGGTGATCCGGCCGGTGACGATGACCTCAAGCCCGTGGTCCGGCTGGGCCTGCAGGCGGCTGACATTGCCCTTCCAGATCACGCCGTCGATCGCCGCCTTGTCGTCCTTGATGGTAAGATAGACGTGGCCGGAGGCATGGCGCGTGACCTTGGAGATTTCACCGCGCAGCCGGACGTGATCATAGGTCGTTTCCAGCGTGCGCTTGAGTGCGCCGGCCAGTTCGGAAACCGAATAAGCGGCAGCGTTGGTCGATTCGGGAGCGAGCAGATCAGTGGCCATGGCGGCAGTTTAGCCTAATTTTCACCCCGTCCCCAGTTTTGCGTGCGCAATCGGTTCTTATCCACAAATGTTTAGGTTTTCTTCAGCAGACTCAACTTAGGGTGAGTCTTGTAAAAACCTGCGGGTCAGTGTTCATGCGCCCCATCCTGCCAAGACCGGACGAAAGCCGCCGCCACACGGCTTTTTCCCAGGCTGACGTTTTCGAGGCCGAGCCGGAATCGGGCTTCGATCATCTGACCGCGCTGGCGGCGGATATCCTTGACGCGCCCATCGCCCTGATTTCCCTGGTGGACGGCGAACGCCACAGCTTCGTGGTGAGCCATGGCCTGGCGCTGCGATCGGTTCCGGCGGAAGTTTCCTTTTGCGAGCACACCCTGCGTTCCGGCGGCCTGATGATCGTGCCGGACGCCACGACCGATCCGCGTTTTGCCGGCAATCCGTTTGTCGTTGGCGAGCCGCACGTCCGCTTTTATGCCGGCGCGCCCCTGCATTATGACGGCGCCCTGATCGGCACGTTCTGCATCATCGACACCAGGGCGCGCGACGATTTCGGCGCCAAAGCGGCCTCACGCCTGCAAAAGCTGGCGGACAGTGTGTCGGATATGATGGCCCTGCGCAAAAGCGGCCTGGCGAAACGAACCGTCATCCGCAGGCTTGAGGAAACGCAGCGCAAGCTCGAGCTGATGGAAGAGGTGGCCGGCGTCGGCTACTGGCACATCAATGCCCGGACCGGCGAATGCTTCTGGTCGCGCGGCGTCTACGCCATTCACGGGCTGAGGCGGGACAGTTTCCAGCCGCGGATCGATACCGCCATCCGGCTGTTCCATCCCGATGACCGGGCCGAGGTTGAGCGCTGCGTGCGCCGGGCCATGACCGGGGGCGGTGATTTTACCTTCGAGCAGCGCCTGATCCGGGCCGATGGCGAGGAGCGCATCGTCTATTCCAGGGGCGGCGTGGAGAACGGCGAGGATGGCGAGCCGGAGTTTATCTTCGGCATATTGCAGGATATCACCGAGCAGGCGCATCTGGAAGAGACGCTGCGCGCGGCCAGGGATAACGCCGAGGCGCACCAGATGGCCAAGTCGGATTTCCTCTCCAATATGAGCCACGAAATCCGCACGCCGCTGACCACGATTTTGGGTTACGCCACGCTTTTGAACGGCGTGCAGGAAATGCCCCCGGACGCCCGCCACTATATCGGCCGGATCAACAAGGCCGGTGAGGCCCTGCTCGGCCTGATCACCGATATTCTCGATTTTTCCAAGCTGGAGGCGGGGCAGGTCCGGCTCGATCCGCAGCCGACCGACCTGCGCGGCCTGGCTTCGGATATCGTCGATCAGTTTGCCGTTCTGGGCCAGACGCGCAATATCGACATCCGCTGCGACTACGATCCGCAAACCCCTGACTGGCTGCTGCTCGATGAGGTCCGTATCCGTCAGGTGCTGTATAATCTGGTCGGCAATGCCTGCAAGTTCACGCCGAACGGCCTGGTGACCCTGGCGGCGGCGGTCGATAAAACGGGCCGCCTGCGCGTCGAGGTCCGGGATAACGGGCCGGGCATCCCGCCGGAGCAGCAACCGGCCCTGTTCACCCGCTTCAACCAGATCGACAACGGCATCAATCGCAAATACGGCGGATCGGGCCTTGGCCTGTCGATCTGCTCCGAGATCGTGCGCCTGATGCAGGGCGAGATCGGCGTCGAGTCGGCGGCGGGCGAAGGCGCGTGTTTCTGGTTCGAGATTCCGGTGCGCGTCGCGGCGGCGCCGATGCCGGTTATGGCGAACGACCTGAAGCCGGTTTTCCTGGAAGACCGCAAGGTGCTGATCGTTGACGACCACCCGATCAACCGCGAACTGATCCGGCTGCTGCTGACCGATTCCGGCCTGGAAATCCATGAGGCCTGCGATGGCGAGGAAGCGCTGGACATCTGCGGAACCGTCAGGTTCGACCTGATCTTCATGGATATCCAGATGCCGGTGCTCGATGGCATCGCCGCCACGCGCGCCTTGCGTGAACAGGGCGGAATCAATGCGGAAACGGCGATCGTGGCCTTAAGCGCCGCCGCCCAGACCAAGCTTTGCGACGATACACGCGGTCATGGCTTCAACCATATCCTGACCAAGCCGATCGACATGCCGCAGTTTTTCAATACGCTCCACGCCTGTCTCGAAGGCACGGTGACGCCTTATCGGCTGGCGGGTTAATCGTTGAACAGGGGGGCGATATCGCGCAGACCATTGAGAATGGAGACGATTTCGACGCGATCTCCCCTATAACGGAAGAAGATGACGTAGCTTTTATGGGCGATGCTGCGCAGGTCGGGGCGCAGTTCCGGACGGGCGCGGCCAAGTGTGCCAGGCAATGAGGCCAGTTTTTCACATCTGTTAATCAGTTCCTTGGCGAATCTTTCAGCCATGGCCGGACTGCCGGAGGTATCGGCGATGTAACCGGATATCTCGGTCAACTCGGCAATGGCATGATCCGTTATAATCAGGCGTCTCACGAAACGGTTTTCGATTTCCATTGATCCAGATGCGCGCGAACAGCCATGAGAGCATCTTCGCCGGAATGTTCCCCGCCTTGTTCAATCGCGGCGTTCAGATGGTCGCGCAGGGCGTTCAGTTTGGCTTCGCGTTCTTCCACCAGCCGCAGGCCTTCGCGCACGACCTCGCTGGCCGAGCCGTAACGGCCGGTCTTGACAACGGATTCCACGAAATCTTCCCAACGTTCACCGACTGATACATTCATGATTTGCGCTCCTGTACAGGGGGGCAACCATACCTCAATAACATAAATTGCGCAATTTATGCTATTGGGAGCCGTAAAGGCCGCGTATAATTTCCTCTGTTATGCGAAAGGTGCTTGACCGGAAACGCCGGGTGGGGGAAGCGAAAGCCATGAACATTCTGCTGATCGGTTCGGGCGGCCGCGAACACGCCCTGGCTTGGAAAATCGCGCAATCTCCCTTGTGCGATAAACTGGTCATCGCGCCGGGCAATCCGGGCATGGCGGCGCTCGGCGCCAAAGAAACAGAGTGCCGCGATATCAAGGCGACGGACGTGCCGGGTCTGGTCGGGCTGGCGCGCGAAATCAAGGCCGATCTGGTGGTGGTCGGGCCGGAAAGCGCCCTGGCGGAAGGGCTGGCGGATGCGCTGGCCGCCGCCAATATCCCCTGCTTCGGGCCGATGAAAAAGGCGGCGCAACTGGAATCGTCCAAGGCCTTCACCAAGGATTTCTGCAAACGCCACAATATACCGACGGCGGCGTCCGAAACCTTCGATAATGTCGCCGAGGCGCGCGAATTCCTGAAAACCTACAGCCCGCCTTATGTGATCAAGGCCGATGGCCTGGCCGCCGGCAAGGGCGTGGCTATCTCGCCCGATTATCAGGATGCGGTGGCCGAGATCGAGGCCATGCTTGGTGGGCGTTATGGCCCCGCCAGCTCGAATATCGTCATCGAGGAATTCATGACGGGCGAGGAAGCCTCGGTCTTCGCCCTGTGCGACGGCGAAACGGCGGTCCTTTTCGGCTGGGCGCAGGACCATAAGCGCGCTTTTGATGGTGACACTGGCCCCAATACCGGCGGCATGGGCACCTATTCGCCGGCGCCGATTGTGACGCCGGAACTGCTGCGCATCACGCAAGATGAGGTGCTCAATCCAACTATGGCTGGCATGAAGGCCGAGGGAAATCCGTATAAGGGCGTGCTCTATGCCGGCCTGATGATCGAAAACGGCAGGCCGCGCTTGGTGGAATACAATGCCCGTTTCGGCGATCCGGAATGCCAGGTGCTGATGCTGCGCCTGAAAAGCGATATCGTGCCCTATCTGCTGGCGGCGGCTAAGGGGGGGCTGAAAAACCTGCCGGCGCCGGAATGGCATGAGGAACCGGCGGTCTGCGTGGTCTATGCCGCCAAGGGCTATCCCGACAGTCCGCTGACCGGTTCGGTGATCCGTGGCGCCGAGCAGGATTTCGGCCCGGATGTGACGGTCTTCCACGCCGGCACCAGCCGGGACGAGGCGGGCGCTTTGCGCGCTTCCGGGGGGCGTGTGCTCAATATCTGCGCCCGTGGCGAAACCTTGCAGGCGGCGCGCGACAAGGCCTATGAGGCGATCAGCCGGATCGACTGGCCGGGCGGGTTTTATCGCCGGGATATAGGCTGGCGGGCGCTCTAGGACGGATCGACATTCAAGATTTAACTTAGCCGTGCGTGGCCAACTCCAGAAAGGTAAAGGATAAGGGAATCCACAGATTACACAGATTACACAGATTTTTCAGTGTCTTTGAATGCTATTCCCCGCATCACAATAGATGATTTTCGGCGCGAAGCGCCAATCCGTTAAGGGAAAGCCTGCGCGGAAATCAGCCAGTAAGGCGCTGAAAAATCTGTGTAATCTGTGTAATCTGTGGATTCCCTTTTCTTAAAATCGGCAAAGTCGGCAAAGGTCGATGAATGTCGATCCGTCCTAAGCGTCGGTCTTTGGCGGTGGCTTGCTTGTGCGTTCAAGCCTGGCTGCCAGACTTATAGCCAGCAACGAAGGGAAGGCCCCCACTACCCCGCCTTCGGCGCGGTCCCATGGCTTGCGAAAGCTATACTTTCGCTTGCGCCAAACCCCGCAGGCGGCAGGGCTTGGAGTAACTTTTCTTCCCCCTCTCCCCTCAATGAGGGGAGAGGACGGGCGCGGAGCGAAGCGATCGCAACCGGGTGAGGGGCTGTGTAACGCTTGTGTTCTATCGACGAACAGCCCCTCACCCGGTCCCCTGCGCCGCTTCGCGGCTTGTCTCCCGTCCTCTCCCCTTCTTGAAGGGGAGAGGGGAAAGGCATCTCAACTCCGAAAGCCATATGCGATAGCCCTGCCGCAGGCGGGGAGGTATAAGAGAGGCGCATGCCTCGTTCAGTCACATAATGGCGTGCATCGGAAGCAAATTCTGAATGTCGATCCGACCTAGCCTTCGATCATGTAGGTGAAGGGCTTGCCGCGCGATTCCGGTTCCCAGCCGTCGGCGATGGCCTTGCCGATCTGGGTGGCGATGTCGCGCTTGTCGATCTTCGGACGCTGGGCGTGGCGGCTCGGCTTGGGGAACGGATATTCCAGCAGCAGCACTTTTTGCGGGTTTGCCTCGTGCTGCACCGAAATGCACAGGCCCTTGGCGCCATCGACCGACGCCCATTGCGGTTCGCGGTGGATATGCCAGCGGTAGGCCACGCCCTCCACCGTGGCGATATCTTCCATCGAGCGTTTGGCTTTGGCGACCATGGGCGGCGTCCTTGAATATGAAGCGCACCTCATAGACAGCCAGGCGCGGCTTGTACAGATGGAAACAAAAAGGACGCCGGTGAGGGCGTCCTTTTCGTTTATTCTATTGAGCGGCCGGGCTGTCCGGCAGCAAGGCTTTCAGCAGCGGTTTAACCCACTGGCCCTTTTCGGCGTTCCAGACGCCGAAGCCGCCGCCATCCTGATAATACCAGTAGGCGCGGGCGAAGCCGCGATCGTCCGCCGCCTTGGAGACGGCGCGGGTCCAGGCGGCGCGATCATCGATCTGGTCGTTGAACTGGCCGTAGGTGCCGTATTCGCCGAGGAAGATCGGGCGGTTATGGGCCTTCGACCAGGCGGCCACCTTGTCGAAAGTGGTGTCGATCACGGCCTGCTGCTCAGGCGTGCCGGTCCAGCGGACACCGCGCAGTTTTTCAAAATCGGTGGTCCAGCTTGCGCCCTGATGGGTGAATTCCATCGGCGTGTAATAGTGGAAGGTGACGATCAGGTGAGGATCGGCCGGCAGTTCCAGGGTCGATAACTGATCCGGGCTGTTCCACATGACGGGGCCGACGATGATATTGCGCGTCGGGTTGGTTTCGCGCACGATGCTGATCAGGTCGGGCAGCCAGGCGTTCCAGATCTTGGCGTCAACCTTGCCGTTCGGCTCGTTCAGCAGTTCGAAAACCACCGAACCGGGGGCGTCCTTGTAGCGTTCCGACAGGTCATACCAGATATTGGGCAGCAGGATGGCGCAGGCGTCCACATCCTTGGCGCAATCCTCGAAATCATGTTCGTCGAGAATGACGGTGAGCTTGTTCTTGACGGCCAGGTCGATGATGTGATCGAGGCGGTCCAGCCATTTCGGATCGAGATGGCCTTGCGTATCGGCGATATGCTTGAAAGTGAACAAAGGCACGCGGATGGTCTTGAAACCGGCTTCCTTGACACGCTTGATATCGGCATCGGTGAAGGTGGTCTTTTCGCCGGTCCAGTACGGATCGTAGCCGCCGATGATATTGATGCCAGGCCCCATGGCGGCGACCTGAGCCTGCGCGGAAATTTCGGTGTATTTCGGCCAGGTGCCGACCATGCTGTTGAAACTGCGGATCTGATCCTTGATGAGTTCGGATTCGCGGCTGCCGGACATGTTATGCTGGGCGTCCGGACCGACGGCGGTCGAGGTCGGGATCTGCGCGTGGGTGACCGCGGGCAGGGCTGAAACGGTCAGGACCGCGGCGGACAGCAGGAGGGCCTTGGGCCATGAGATTTGTGGTGCGTGCATGGAGCTTATTCCTTGATATAGGCTAAGGGCTTGCAGGAAGGCGAATTGCGGCCGGCCATGAAAGGCATGCCGCTGAACGGAAAGAGCCGCGCGTTCGCAAAAGCGCGTTTCCGAATGTCCGCTTCCCGCGAACGCGACCGTCAGGCCCGCCGCAAGACCAGGCCAGGCCCGTGCCTGCCAGTTTCCTGAACACCGTATCTCCTCCGCCCAAATTCCGTATTTGGCACTTATTTTATTATTCCGGTCATTCTAAGCGCAATTCCCGACATATGGCAAGCCGGTGGTTGAACCGCGTTATCCCCGCCACGAGCGGATCAGCGCCAGCAAACCGGCTTCGTCGTCGAATTTCGCCGTGATCGGCAGGCAGGCGATGCGTTCGCGCCAGACGGGATCGAGCTTGATCCAGTCCTTTTGCGTGGTGATCAGGCGGGCGCCGGCGTTTTTCGCTTTCGCCGCAAGGGTTTCGAGTTGGGCGCCGGTAAGGGCGGCGTGGTCGGGGAAGCCGTCGAAACCGGCGATATCATAGCCTTCGCCGCGCAGGGTGGCCTCGAACTTCCATGGCTTGGCGATCCCGGCAAAGCCATGGACCGGCGCGGGCATGGCCGGTGCAGACGCCCGCAGACGGGCGATAAAGACCGGCTTGCCGGCCAGAAGCGCGATCAGGTCCGGATCGGGCTGCGCTTCGTCATCCGGCAGCCACAGCACACACAGATCGGCGCGCGCCAGCCCCTTTTGGAACGGTTCGCGCATCGGGCCATAGGGGCAGACGCCGCCGTCGCCGAAGGGCCAGGCGCCATTGCGGGTATCGCCATCGATGACCAGGATATGCAGGTCCTTGGCGATCTTGAGATTCTGGTGGGCGTCATCGACCACGGCAAGGGTCGGCTTCGGCTTTTTGCGGCGCTTCTCGATCAGGCGCAACCCGGCGGCGCGGTCGCGGGCGATGACGAACGGATGCGACTGCGCCAGCATCAGCGGTTCATCGCCCACCTCAGCCGCCGTATGTTTTTGCGGATCAACCGTGACCGGACCATGCAAGGCGCCGCCGTGGCCGCGCGACAGGCCCACCGCTTCCGGGGCCAGCAGGTCGAGCAGGGCGCCGGTGATGGGCGTCTTGCCGGAGCCGCCGAGCGTCAGGTTGCCGACGCTGATGACGAACAGCGGCGAACGGTAAGGCCGGGCATTGGCGGCTTTCAACGCATTGACCGCCCGCCAGACCAGCGACAGAGGCCATAGCACGGGCCGCCACCACGGCGCGCCGGCCGCGTCCTTTTTATACCACCAATCGGGCGTCCTAATCGCCATGCACGGGGTCCGGCAGGAGCGGCGCCAGGGCGTCCCAGACGACATCGAGCGTGTCGGCCTCCTTGCGGCTGACCTCAAGCGCCTTGCCATTGGCGGCTTTGACCGCCTCCGGATGCTGGCGAAGCTGGCTCAGGAGAAAGCCCAGTTCGGTGACGCCCTTGACGCGGAAACCGGCGTCGGCATCGAGCAGGTCGGCATAGATGCCCGCCCAGTTGCCGATATCCGGCCCGGTGATGACGCACTTGCCGAGGCGGGCGGCTTCGAGCGGGTTATGCCCGCCGATATCCTCCAGGAAACTGCCGCCCATGAGGGTGACGCCGGCCACCGAGAAAAACAGGCCCAGTTCGCCGAGCGTATCGGCCAGATAGATGTGGGTCTGGCTGGTGACCGGCTCGTTCTTCGAGCGCTGCGCCACCTTGAGGCCCATGGCTTCGAGATCGAGGCGGATATCGCCGGCGCGGATCGGATGGCGCGGGGCGAGAATCAGCAGGTCGCCGCCCCACAGCGCCGGTTCCAGCGTCTTGGCGATCAGGCTGTCCTCGCCATAATGGGTGCTGGCGGCGAAATAGACGAACGGCTTGCCGATCAGCTTTTTCAGGTCTGACAGGGCCTTGGAATCGACGGGCAGGGGCGCGCCGAGCATCTTCAGGTTGGCGCGCGGCCCCACGGTGACGCCCATCCGCCGCAGCCTGACCTCGCTGGCCTTGTCCTGCGCCATGACGAGCGCGTAGCCCTTGAGCAGGGGCCGCATGGCGCCCTTGAACCGCTGCCAGCCCCTGTAGGTCTTTTCGGTGATCCGGGCGCTGAGGAGGACATGCGGCGTATCGCGCCGGGTCAGTTCGCGCAACTGGGTGGGCCAGATATCGCTTTCGATGAAGACGGCGAGATCGGGCCGCCAATGATCGAGAAAGGCCTTGACCGCCTGCGGGGTATCGAGCGGGGCGAACTGGTGGATGACGCCGGCGGGCAGGCGTTTGGCCAAAATATCGGCGGAGGTGGTGGTGGCCGAGGTGATCAGGATATTGAGGTCCGGGCGCTCGACCGCCATGGCCGCGATCACCGGCAGGACCGACAGGCTTTCGCCGACGCTGACGCCATGGAACCAGACAAGCCGGCCTTCCGGGCGCGGATAATCGGTCTGGCCGAGCTTTTCGCGCCAGCGCACGGCGTCTTCCTTGCCGCGCTGGACGCGCCTTTGCAGCAGGCCGGGGGCGACCAGGTGCGCCGCGCCCATCAATCGTTGATAAAGGGAAAGGGTGAGGCTCATGACGCCCCTTGCGGGACGAGGCCCAGTATGGCGTCGGCGCGGTCGGTGACGCCGGTCAGCGCCTCTTCGGCCCGGAGACGCAGGGTTTCCATTGCGGCCTCACCGGTATCAGCGGGAATGGCCGGCAGCACGCCCCAGACCATCGCGCCTTTCGTGAAGGGCAGGGGCAGGCGCATCCGGTCCCAGGTCTTCAGTTCGATGTAGCGTTTCGTCGATTGGCCCAGCACCACCAGCGGCGCGCCGGACATCTGCGACAGCTTGAGCGAGCCTTCGGTCATGACGCGGGCCGGACCGCGCGGGCCATCCGGCGTCATGGCGACGCAACGGCCGCCGGTTTCCGTATTCCCGCGTATCCAGCGGATCAGTTCGCGGAAGGCCTGCGCGCCACCCTTTTGCTTGGTCGGGTCGGATTTCTTGGCCGAGGAGCCGCGAATGGTGTGGTAGCCGAAGCGGGTATTGATCTTCATGCTGACCGCGCCGCTTTTCGACATCGAGGCCAGCACGCAGACCGGTTGTCCGCGGTCGCGCGGCCAGGAGGCGTGACCGAGGTGCAGGCGGCCATGCCAGAACATCAGCACGACCGGTCCCTTGCCATCCCAGACCGCTTCAACCGGTGTCTGACCTTCTATGGTCCAGCGCGTTGTTTGGTAACAGAATTTCAGATAGCCGACGAGCGTGCCGGCGATCAGATCCTGCATGAATTCGAACTGGAGGATATCCTTCATTGCGCCGCCTCCGGAACGGGGTGGCCGAACTGCGTGGCGGCCAGGCTGGCATAGAGGCCGCCGGTGCGGGTCAACTGGTCATGCGTGCCGCGCTCGACGATCCGGCCCTGATCGAGCACCAGTATCTGATCGGCATGGCGGATGGTCGAAAGGCGGTGCGCGATGAGGAAGGTGGTGCGGCCTTTCATCAGCCGTTCCAGCGCCTCCTGCACCTTGACCTCGGACTGGGTATCGAGCGCCGAGGTGGCTTCATCGAGCAGAAGCAGGGGGGCGTCTTTCAGGAAGGCGCGGGCGATGGCGATGCGCTGCTTCTGGCCGCCGGAAAGCCGTGAACCGGCCTCGCCGACGCGGGTGTCATAGCCCTGCGGCAGGGCGCGGATGAAATCATCGGCGGCGGCGTCCCTGGCCGCCTGTTCGATCTGCTCGGCGGTGGCATTGGCATTGCCGTAGGCGATATTGGCGCGGATGGTGTCATCGAAGAGGAACGGGTCCTGCGTCACCAGGGCGATGCGGCTGCGCAGGGCGGTTATGGCGATGTCGCGGTGGCTGATGTCATCGAAGCGGATATCGCCGGCGGTCAGGTCATAGAAGCGCGGCAGCAGATTAAGCAATGTTGATTTTCCCGAGCCGGACGGCCCGACCAGCGCGATGCTTTCGCCGGCTTTGGCGATGAAGCTGACGTTGCGGAGGACAGGCGCATCGCCATACGAGAAGCCGGCATTATCGAAGGTGATGGCTTTGAAATCGCGGCTGAGTGGTTTCGCATTGGCGGCTTCCGTGATCTCCGGTTCGATATCGAGCGCCTTGAAAAGACGGCGGGCGGCGGTCAGGCCCTGGGTGAATGTGCCTTGAAGCCCGGCCAGTTGGCGCAGGGCCTGGCTGGCGGTGCCGAGCGCGGCGATATAGGCGAACAGACCGGCGACGGTCAGGTGCCCGGACTGGGCGCGCCAGCCGGCGAAGGCCAGAAGCCCGGCGAGAAGAAAAGCCGTCAGGACTTCGGTGGCCGGGGCGGCCATCGAGCGTGCATTGGCGCCCTTGATCAGGAAGCGCTGGCGGCGGTTGATCACCTCGCCGACGCGGGCTTCCTCGGCGGTTTCCTGATTGGCGATCTTGACGATCTTGACGCCATCGAGGCTTTCCATGACGGCGGTGGATAGCGATGAGGTTTCCGCCATGGCGCCCTGCGCCGCCTTGCGCGTGGCTTTCAGATATTGGCTCATGACCGCGCCGATGACCGGACCGGCGAGCAGGACGACGAGGGTCATCGACCAGTCGGTCCAGAACATGAAGGTCAGGTTGCCGATGACCAGCAGGAGGGCCTGAACATACTGCACCAGACCGGTCGAGGCGGCGTCGCGCACCTGATCCGCATCGTAAAGAACCGACGATAAGTATTGGCCGGAATGGGCTTTTTGCAGATGGCCGAGATCGGCGCGGACGAGGCGGGAGAACAGTTGTTCCTGGATACGGCCCACCAGTTGATTGCCGACTCGATTGAGCGTCGTCGTCAGGCCGCGCTGACCGGCGAAGCGTAAAATGCCGAAGACGACGATCACCGCAGGCACGGAGATCAGCGGATGCGCCGTGATCCAGACGGGCAGGTGAGGGGTGATGCGGTCGGCGGTGTTGTTGACGCGGAACAGCAGGTTGATCGCCGGATCGAGCCAGCCGACCACCACGGTCGTCGTCACCGCCACGAGGACGGCGCAGGCGATGGCGAAGGCGAGCAACCCTTTTTGCGGTGAGAGATATTGCGACCACACGCGGGCGACGAGCGCGGAGGTGCGCATTTCAGTCGCGGCGGTGGTCGGGGTATGCGTCATTGTTCGTCTGGAAAAGGCTTTGTGAGCGATTATATAGGCTTATGCTCGAATTCTGAAAGCCTGTCGCCTGTTTATGTGTTAACTACCAGCCGAATCCACACCTCCAAAAGCGTTCTTGCGCTTTTGGCAAGGGCAAGCGCCCGCCGACGCCCAAAGAATGTATCTGTTGCGCGTAGCCGTGCGGCGCTTGAGCACATTAAGAGAGAAAATGAAGCTGCTCCCCAAAAAATCGCACGTAAAGCCGTTTCCGACGGATACCAAATGGGGGCTGTTCACCACCTACCTGCATTACCTGTGGGCGGACCATGCCTATTTGCGAATCGGCTTCACCAATGCCCACTGGATCGGGCCGGACATGGTGCGGACCAACCAGCCGTGGCCGTTCCAACTGGCGTGGTGGAAGAAGCAGGGAATCAGAACGGTTATCAACCTGCGCGGTGGCAAGGGGTCGTTCTACTATCTCGAAAAGCACGCCTGCGAAAAGCTGGGGCTGAAACTGGAAGATTTCGGCCTGACCTCGCGCAGCCTGCCGACGGCGGCGGAGTTCCGCGAGGCGAAGGCCCTGTTCGAGCGCATCGAATATCCGGCCTTGCTGCACTGCAAGTCCGGCGCCGACCGGGCGGGGATGATGAGCGTGCTTTACCGCCATTTCCACCTCGGCCACTCGATCCGCGATTCGGCGCGCGAGCTGGGCCTGCGAACCCTGCATATGAAGGCGGGCCACACCGGTGTGCTTGACTATGTGTTCGAGGTTTATCTGCGCGATATCGAGCCACAGGGCATCAGCTTCTGGGACTGGACGCAAGGACCGGATTACGATCCGGACAAGCTGAAAGCCAGCTTCAAGGCGAGTTGGTGGGGCACGCTGCTGACCGACAGGCTGTTGAAACGGGAATAGAAGAGCCGCCGGTTAAGATCCGGCGGCTTTCCTGTCTTAGTGCCTGTCTTAGTGCCTGGCTTAGGACGGATCGACATTCATCGACCTTTGCCGACTTTGCCGATTTTAAGAAAAGGGAATCCACAGATTACACAGATTACACAGATTTTTCAGCGCCTTACTGGCTGATTTCCGCGCAGGCTTTTCCATAATGGATTGGCGCTTCGCGCCGAAAATCATCTATTGTGATGCGGGGAATAGCATTCAAAGACACTGAAAAATCTGTGTAATCTGTGTAATCTGTGGATTCCCTTATCCTTTACCTTTCTGGAGCTAGCCACGCGCGGCTAAGTCAAATCCTGAAGGTCGATCCGGCCTAGTGCCCGTCTTAGTGATTGTGTTCGTCCGCTGACGGATCGATCAGCTTGTGGGCGTGGATGACGAAGTAGCGCATCAGGGCGTTGTCAACGGTTGACTGCGCCTTGGTGCGCCAGGCGGAAACCGCTTCGGCGTTGTTGGCGTAGGCCCCCACGAACTCGATCTGCTTCAGATCCTTGAAGGTGGTGCCGGTAAGGTCGGTCAGTTCGCCGCCGATGACGAGGTGGAGGAGTTGCTTGTCGCTCATGCTTTTTACTCTTTGGGGGTCTTGAAGGGTTGGTTTTCAACGGAAAAGTGGTGGCGCTTCCTAAAGAGGCTCCAGGTGGGCGCAGCGCCGGATGATTTCATCGAAAAGCGGCGCGCCCGCGCAGACCAGGGACGGTTTGAGGCTGTCTATGGCATTGAATCCATAAGGATGGCCTAAGTGGTCGGAGACGATGGCGCCGGCTTCCTGCGCGATCAGGGTGGCGGCGGCCACATCCCAGTCGCGTTTCGGCGTCAGGGCCACGGTGAAATCGGCCTTGCCGGCGGCCACGCAGGCCATGCGATAGGCCACGGAGGGCCGTGAATGGACGCTGAGGCGCGGCCAGGGTTCGGGCCAGATATCCTTGCCGAACAGGCGGGCGTCGCCCAGCACCTCGGCGTCTTCCAGGGTGTCGCGCCGGCTGGCGTGGATCGGCGCGCCATTCAGCCAAGCGCCTTCGCCATAAGCCGCCGCGTACATTTCGTTGGAATCCGGCGCATAGACCACGGCGGCGATCGGCTGGTTGGCCTCGATGACGGCCAGGGCGATGGTCCAGTAGGGACTGCCCTTGGACAGGCCCATCGTGCCGTCGATCGGATCGAGCACGAAGGTGCGCAAGGAGGTCAGGCGTTCGGCGTTGTCGGCTTCCTCCTCGCTCTGCCAGCCGTAATCGGGGCGGGCGGCGAGCAGGGCCTCCTTCAGCCACAGATTGACCTCGGTATCGGCGTTGGTGACGATGGAGCCGTCGGCCTTGTAACGGGTGATCAGGCCATTGGCCTTGAGGTGCTGGGCGAGCGCGCCGGCGCGGCGAACCTTGTCGAGGATCAGTTCAAGGTCTGTCGCGTGATCGTCGCGCATCATTTGCCACCGACGCTCAAAGACTCGACGAGCAGGCTCGGCGTATCGAGCGTGCCCTTGATTTCCAGGTCGCTGGCGGGGACAAGGCGGGCATAGATATCGATCAGATTGCCCGCCACGGTGATTTCATTGACCGGATAGGCGATGACGCCGTTTTCGAACCAGAAGCCCGAAGCGCCGGCCGACCAGTCGCCGGTGTCGTTATTGACGCTGGGGCCGAACATGGAGGTGACGATGACCCCCTTGCCCGTGGCGGTCATCAGCGCTTCGACCGATTGCGCGCCGGCGCCAAGCGTGACATTGTGCGTCGATACGCCCGGCGCGTTGGCCAGGCTGCGCGAGGCGTGGCCGGTGGAGGTCATGCCGAGCTGTTTCGCCGCCGAACTGTTGAGCAGCCAGCCGTCGAGCACGCCGTCCCGGATGATATGACGTTCGCGGACGGCCACGCCTTCATCGTCGAACAGGCACGAACCGAGGCCGCGCACCCGCAGCGGATTGTCGATGATCTGCACTGACGAATCGAACAGTTGCCGGCCGAGCCTGTCCTTCAGGAAGCTGGAGCCGCGCGCGATCATGGTGCCGGAAATGGCGCCGATGAACTGGCTGATCAACGATTTGGCGATGCGCTTGTCGAAGATGACGGCGGCTTTCTGCGTCTCGATCTTGCGGGCGCCCAGCGCCGAAAGCGCGCGTTCGGCGGCGATGCGGCCGGTTTCCGCCACATCGGGGAGATCATCGGCGAAGCGCACGGACCGGCCTTCGCCGTCGCGCTCCATATTGCCGTCAGTGTCGGTGGCGATATAGCGGCCGGACTGGAAGAACAGGCTGGTCTTGTGCGTGCCGCGAAAGCCATCCGAGGTCAGCATCGACCACATGTTCTGGACATAGCCGGCGCTGGCGGCGTCGCTCTGGAGCGCGTCATTGCCAAGGCCCAGGCCCGCGGCTTCGATATCGAGCGCGCGCTGTTGCAGACTTTCGGCGCTCAGGTGGGTGCCGTCGAAAAGCTGGAGGTCCGGCGCCGCTCCCTTATGCAGCAGGGCCGGATCGGCCAGGCCGGCGAAGGCGTCGTCCGGCGCCAGCCGCGCCATGGCGACGGCGCGTTCCACCAGGCGGTCGAGCGTGCCTTGCGAAAACTCGGAAACCGAGACAACCGCCTGTTTTTGCCCGACAAAGACACGCAGGCCCAGGTCGCTGTTTTCGTCGCGCTCGACGGTTTCGATCTCGCCCTTGCGCACGCCGACCGACAGCGAACGGCTTTCGGCGAAGACGGCCTCGCAGGCGTCGGCGCCGGCCTTGCGGGCGGCGGCCAGGATGTTTTCGAGGCGCTCGAACGGGCTGTCGGCCGAAGCGGTTTTCGTGTCGTTTCGCGTTTGCAACATGGGAAGTCTATAGGCCCGCCACGGATATGAAAGCAAGTCTCGTTTGTGACAATTAACTTGGGTTTCGCGCCGCCAAATGCGGGCTTGCAGCATTTGCTTACCGCAGGTTAGCGGTTTTTTTAGGTGTCGTCCTTATAATCCGCGTCATCAGGCCTCGCCTGGTGTGTTTTGAGCCGGGGGACCGAGGCGGAATGCTGCGTTGGATTGAATCGATTTCTGCCGCCCTGACATTCGGGCCGCGAACGGCGCGCGTCCCGGAAAATTTTGACGCGCAGGGCCTGAGCGAAGCCGAAAAAGTGGCGGCGATGAAGCCGATCGTCTCCAGCTATTGCCTGATTATCGGCTGTTATTACAGCCTGGTCACTTTCAACCGGTTCTGGACGGAAACAGGCGTCGCCCTGGCGATTATGGCGACCCTTTCGGCCCTGACGATGATCGCCGGCTTTTACCTGCATTTCAGCTATATGAAATCGGCCAGGCAGGTATATCAGCTCAATGTCGCCAGCCTGACGGTCAATCTGCTGCTGTTCGTCAATCCGGTGACCTTCCAGGCGCTGCACTTCGACAATAAGAGACTGGTCTATTTTGTTTTCCTGTCCCTGATCTTCGCCATGACCGGGGTCAGCCTGCGGGTTGTGATTCCCAGCGTCGCCGCCACCCTGATTACGGTCGCCGTTCTGGCCTGCGTGCATAATGGCGGGGTGTCGCTGGATAATGTCGGCATGGTGCTGCTGATGGCGCCGCTGGCGATCCTGCTGGCCACGATCGTGCGCCAGACGCTTTTGCGCGCGGTGCAGGCGCGCGTCATGGCGGAGGCCCTGCACAGCGAGGCGCAATCCATGGCCGACAGCGACGTGCTGACGGGCCTGCCCAACCGGCGCAGCTTTTTCCGGGTCATGGACGAGGCCCTGGGCGGCGTCGGCCGGGCGCCGTTTCACCTGGCCCTGATCGATCTCGATGGCTTTAAGCCGATCAATGACATTTACGGCCACAGCGTCGGCGACACCCTGCTGATCGAGGTCGGCCACCGCCTGCGCCGGGTGTGCGGCGCGCAGGCGTTCGCGGCGCGGATGGGCGGCGATGAGTTCGCCATCATCCTTTACGGCGACCGCGACGCCGCCGATTTGGACGCTTTCGGGATGCAACTGTGCGACGCCCTGCGCGACACCTATTTCCTAGGCGGCGTCACGGCGCATATTTCGGGCAGCGTGGGCTTCGTGCGCTGCGCTTCGGAGCGTTTCACGGCCTCGCAATGGATGGAGCGCGCCGATTACGCCCTTTATTTCGCCAAGCAGAACCTGCGCGGCGCGCCGGTGGTCTTCACCGAGAAGCATGAAGCGGAGATGCGCGATTTCAGCCAGGTTGACCAGACCCTGCGCACCAGCGACCTTAATGCCGAACTGTCGATCATGTTCCAGCCGCAGGTCGATGTCGTCGAAAACCGCACCGTCAGTTTCGAGGCCCTGGCGCGCTGGAACAGCGTCAAACTCGGCAGCGTGCGCCCGGATATTTTCATCAAGGCGGCGGAACGCTCGGGCCTGATCACGCAGATCACCCTGCTGTTGCTGGATAAGGCGTTGAAACGGGTGCGCGACTGGCCGGCGGATACCAAGGTGTCGTTCAACCTGTCGGCGCGCGACCTGCGTTCCGGCATCTCGATCACCAATATCTGCAACGCGGTGCGCCAGTCGGGCATCGATCCGCGCCGCATCGAATTCGAGATCACGGAAACCGCCATGCTGACCGATTTCGAACAGGCATGCGAGGCGCTGGCCCGGCTGAAGGCGATGGGGTGCCGCATCGCCATCGACGATTTCGGCTCCGGCTATTCGAGCTTCAGCTATATCCACCGCCTGCCGGTCGATAAAATCAAGATTGACCGCAGCTTCGTGGTGCAACTGCTCGAACACGGCTCGGCGCTGAAAATCATCAAGACAATCATCGATCTGTGCCGCAATCTTAACCTGGATTGCGTGGTGGAGGGCGTGGAGACGCAAGCGGAAATGAACAAGTTGGCCCAGATCCGCGCCCGCTATATCCAGGGCTACCTGTTCTCAAAGCCGATGCCGGCCGAACAGGTCCATGCCTATCTGCGTAACGAGGCGGCGCGCATCCATGCGGCGCTCAAGGCGGGGTGATTACTTCCAGATGGATTTCCCTTGTCCGGGCAGGCCCATCCCGGTCCATTTTTCCGACACGCGATCGATGACCTCCTGTTCCATATAGAGCTTCTCGCCCCATTCGCGGTGCGTTTCCGGCGCCCACTTGTTGGTGGCGTCCAAACCGATCTTTGAGCCGAGGCCCGATTCCGGTGAGGCGAAATCGAGATAGTCGATCGGGGTGTTTTCCACGATGGTGATGTCGCGCGCCGGGTCCATGCGGGTGGAAAGCGCCCACATGACATCCTTCCAGTCGCGGGCATTGATGTCGTCATCGACCACGATGATCCATTTGGTGTACATGAACTGGCGCAGATAGGACCACGCGCCCATCATCACCCGCTTGGCGTGGCCGGGATAGGCCTTCTTCATCGAAATGACGGCGATGCGATACGAACAGCCTTCGGGCGGCAGCCAGAAATCGACGATTTCCGGAAACTGCTGCTGGATCAACGGGATAAAGACTTCATTTAAGGCTTCACCTAAAACGCTCGGCTCATCGGGCGGACGGCCGGTGAAGGTCGAGAGATAGATCGGCTTTTTGCGCATGGTGATGGCGCTGATCTTGAAGATCGGGAATTTCTCGACCGAATTGTAATAGCCGGTATGGTCGCCATAGGGGCCTTCGTCGGCGTAGTCGTCGAGAAGCACATGGCCTTCCAGCACGATTTCGGCATGGGCCGGCACCAGCAGGGGCACGGTCTTGGCCGGCACCAGTTCGGCCTTTTGTCCGCGCAGCAGGCCGGCGAACTGGTATTCGGAAAGGGTTTCCGGCACCGGCGTCACGGCGGCCAGGATCAGGCCGGGATCGGCGCCCAGCACGGCGGCGGCGGGCAAAGGCTCTCTTTTGGCGCTTTTCCAGCGGCGGTGGTGCTGCGCGCCGCCGCGATGCGCCAGCCAGCGCATGATGGTCCGGTCCCTGCCCAGCACCTGCATCCGGTAGATGCCGAGATTGTAATCATCCTCGCGTGTGTCCGAAGGGCCTTTGGTGACGATCAGCGGCCAGGTGATCAGCGGCGCCGGTTCGCCCGGCCAGCAGCCCTGGATCGGCAGTTTTGTTAAATCGATATCTTCACCGGTGAGGACAACCTCCTGAACCGGCGCGGTTTTTACTGTTTTAGGCCGCATCGAAAGCACGGTCTGCATCAAAGGCAGCATGCCCACGGCGTCCTTCAGACCGCGCGGTGGTTCCGGCTGGCGCAGGAAGGCCAGCAACTCGCCGACTTCGCGCAGTTCTGTCGCGGTGGTGCGTTCCCTGCCGTCGAGCGTGACGCCCATGGCGACGCGCTTCACATTGCCGAAGAGATTGACCAGGACCGGCATGGGCGAGGGCGTGCCGTCTTCCAGGGTGACGTTCTCGAACAGCACCGCCGGTCCCTTTTCGGCCAGCAGCCGGGTCTGGATCTCGGTCATTTCGAGATGGGTCGAGACGGGGGTTTTCACCCGCACCAGTTCGCCGGCCGATTCCAGTTTGTCGATGAAATCACGGAGGGATTTATAAGCGGACATATTGAACCCTGTAGGTAGCTATGCGGGATGACATAGGGCCGAAATGCCTTTAAGACCAGAGGGAAAGAGATACAGATGCGCTTTGGGAACCCCGAATGAAGAACCTGCTGGTCATCGGCGCGCGCTCCCTGATCGGGCGGCGGATGCCGGAAGCAATCAGGGCCGCCGGCTGGCCGGAAGAGTCGGTGCGCTACAGTTCACGCCAGCCGGTGGCGAAGCAGGGCGTGATCCTCGATACCGTGCGTCCCTATGATTTCCAGCCGGACCGCACCTTTGTCGCTGTCATTGTCTGCGCGCCAATCTGGCTGATCACGGATGTTTTGCTGGAGCGGCTGGTGGGGCTTGGCATGAAGCGCATCATCGCCTTTTCCTCGACCAGCCGGCTGACAAAAGGCGCATCGGGGGAAGCGGCGGAGCGCGACGTGGTGGCGAAACTGGCGGCCGGCGAAGACACCTTGACCGCTTTTTGCGAAGCGCGCGGCGTGGCCTTCACCATCCTGCGCCCGACCCTGATCTATGAAGAAGGCCTCGACCAGAACGTCACGCGCATCGCCGACCTGATTCGCAAGCTTGGATTTTTCCCGGTCTGCGGCCTGGCGTCGGGCCTGCGCCAGCCGGTCCATGCCCGTGATCTGGCGACAGCGGCCATGCAGGCGCTGACGGCGAGAGCCAGCTTTAACAGGGCCTATAATCTCAGTGGCGGCGAAGACCTGACCTACGCCGCCATGGTGCGGCGCATTTTCGAGGCCCTGGGCCGCGCGCCGGTTATCATCGCCCTGCCGGAATTCCTGTGGCGGCTCGGTTTTCTCGCGCTAAACCTGGTCCGGCCGAAAAAGCTCAAACGCAATATCCACATGGCGTTGCGCATGAATACCGACCTGTGGTTCGACCACAGCGCGGCCACGCGTGATTTCGGTTACCGGCCGGGGCCGTTCAAGCCGGATTTTAAATAGCTACTCCGGTTTCCAGCGCATGGAAAGCCGCAGGGACTTGCCGTCATATTGTTTCGCCCAGTCGGTCTTGTTGCCTGAGGCGCCCAGGCGGTCCATGATCCGCATCAGCGCGGCGCCGAAGCCGTAAGCCTTCGGGTCTTCCTCCGTCAGTACGCAGTCATCGAAATCGCCGGAGGCGGTGAAGCGGCATTCCGCCGAGGCCCGGCCGCCTATCCGGTCGTTCTGCGCATCGACCGGATAGGCCGAAAGGCTCAACTGATCGTAATAGCCATGAATATCCATGGTCTGGAAGCGCGGATCGTTGGTTTCCGTGGCGTAGAACATGATGTCGCGCGGAATTTTGTCGAGGTCGAGCACCGTGTCTTCCGGCGCGCCGGGGTGCGCTTTCAGCCAGTCCTCCGCTTCCGTGTCGTTGTCGTCGCGCGCCAATATGCCATAGAGCCGGGCGGCGCGGCCGATATCCGCCGGCGTGCCCAGACCGGTTTCATACTGATGCGCCAGCAGCCTGACCGCTTGCCGGTCGCCGCGCCGCGCCGCCTTCTTGAACAGGTGCAGGGCCTCCACATAATCCTGCGGCGCCAGATCGCCGATCATGTAGACCTGGCCCAGTTCGGTCAGGGCGGCGGCGTGGCCCTGATCGGCGGCCTTTTTCAGGTCGGCGAGGGCCAGGGCGTTATCGGGCGCGATCCCCCGGCCTTCGGCATAGGCCATGCCCATGGCGTATTGCGCATTGGCGTCGCCCTTTTCGGCGGCGGTCCGGCAATAGGGCAGCGCTTTGGGCCAATCGGGCGTGATCGTGGCGCTTTGCGTATAGGTTTCGCAGACGAAGGCGCGGGCTTCGTCGCGGCCCTGGTCGGCGGCTTTTTCATACCAGCGGAGCGCCTGGGCCGCATCCGGTTTGACGCCGTGACCGAGGCGATAGGCGACGGCCAGGTCATATTGCGCCGTTGCGTTTCCGGCCCTGGCGGATTTGGTGATCCACGACAGGGCGGTTTTTTCATCGGGCTTTTGTTCGAGCTGGCCGTCGAAATAAACCTGCGCCAGGTCGTATTGCGCCTGGGCGTCGCCGGCTTGCGCCTTTGCGGTCAGGGCCTTAAGCTGTTCCTGCGGCGTCGGCGGCTTCGGCGGGACAAGCGCCGCCGCGGCGGGCCGCGCCGTTATCGCCATCACGGCCATCAGGAAAAGCCAGCCGGACCTTCGCACGATATCTCTACCTATCGGACCTCTACCTATCGGACCAGACGGCCAGTTCATTACCGGAGGGGTCGGTAAAATGAAATCGCCGCCCGCCGGGAAAATCAAAGAGCGATTTGACGATGACGGCTCCTTGCGCCTTTACGGCGGCCAGAGACGCATCGATGTTCTCACTATATAGGACGACAAGGGGCTTTGCGGAAGCCTCCGCCGCATCGGCCTGGAAACCGCCGTCGATCCCGGCATCGGCAAGCGCCGCGTAGGTCGGGCCGTAATCGATGAAATTCCAGCCAAAAGCCCTGGTGTAGAAGGTCTTCAGCGGTTCCAGATCGCCGCCGGGAAATTCGATATAGTCGATCTTGTGGTGTTGGGGCATGTTTCAGGTATCCAGTTTCCAGACGCTGGCCGGCTTGACCGCGGTCTCCTCGATATCGGCATGGGTCAGGATATCGTAATCCGCCAGCCGGATCAGACCCGTTTTCGGGAAATAGGTCCGGTGCGGGTCGCCGATACAGACCTCTATCTTGTGGAGCGCCACGCGGCGAAAATATGTCAGCATGGCGTCGGTCATCGGTTTTTCGTAACAGATATCGCCCGCCAGGATAATATCGACATCGGGCGCCGGTCCGGTGAGCAGGTTCGCACCGGAAAACGCCAATTCCACGCCGTTCAGCTCTGCGTTCAGCGCCACGGCGGCTTCGGCATAGGGATCGATATCGTTGCACAGCACGCTTTCCGCGCCGGCCAGCCTGGCGGCGATGCCGACCAGGCCGGAGCCGCAGGCGATATCCAGCACACGGCGCCCTTTGACGATTTCCGGGTGTTCGAGAACATGCCGCGCCAGAGCCTGTCCGCCGGCCCAGGCGAAGGCCCAGAAGGGGGGCGCGAGCCGCTGGGCGGCCATGTCCTGTTCGGTCATCAGCCACAGCGGCGTCACCTCATCGGCCTGGTAGAGCCGGATCGACGGCAGGGAGGGGACGGGCAGGGGACGGGTTTGCGCCCGGATGAACGCTTCGCTCACCCGGCGTCCGGGTCGCGCAATGCCCGGTCCCTGATCGCTTCGCCGCCGAACTGATCGGCGAATTCCGGCGCCAGCACATTACCCAGAAGGGTTTGCGGGATGCGGATTTCATACGGCCCTTCGGCATAGGGGCCGACATCATAGGGGGCGTAAAGCGCGTCGATGGCCCCGGCCTTGCCGCCGGCTGTGGCGGGGATCAGCACCAGCCGGCTCGCGGCCAGTTTCGGACAGGCGAAGCCGGTGCCGGCCTGCGATATCGGTTCGCCGGCGCGTTTCGAGCGCTCGGCCTCGACCTGGTGGCAGAGATAGGCGTCGATCGGCCTGAAATCAGCGCCGCTTCTGAACAGGCGTCCGGTGTCGATCACGGTTTTGGCGGTCTTGTCCCACAGCAGGGTCTGGATGGTGTGGTTGGGATGCGCGCCGCCCTGATAATCGTCCTCTTCGGAAAAGACCGAGACAAGACGCGGAGTCTGGGCGGCGATCTTCCAGACGATGGTGTGATAATAGGGCGGTTCCTCGATGCCGTCGGCGCTGTTCCGGGCGCGGTCCTTGTGGGCCTGGTCCATGAAGGCGGTCAGGGCGGTTTGTCCCTCCCTGAACAGGCGGGCGTGCAGTTCGGGATAGAGTTTGATCCCGTCGGGCAGGGTGAGATTGACCTCGGCGTCCGGATTTGAATTGGCGATGGTCAGGGGCACGGGCGCCGCAGATGTCGTCGCCACGACCGGGTGGTCATCCTTCGGTTTTTTGTGGCAAGCGGAAGCCGCAACCAGGACGGCCAGCATCACCCCCGTCAATACTGTGTGTTTCGCTATCCGCATCACGTCCCCCTATGAATTGAGAAAACCGGTGAAATGCACGGCCAGCAGGCTGAAAAACCACAATAGCCCGGAGGTGCGGTTGGATTTAAACAGCTTGAGCGCCAGGGCGGCGTCCCACCGTTCTCCAGACGAATCCGGCCGCAGGCGGACAAGTTGCATGAAAAGATGCGTGGTTACCAGTAAAAGTCCAACGAAAAAAAGTTGCGGCAGTCCGGCCAGATAGGCCGCCACGCCGGTCAGCACCGAGGCCGCGCCGTAAAACAGGCTGACTCCGGTGACCGTATGTCTGCCCAGTGCGCGGGCGGATGATTTGACGCCGATCATGGCGTCGTCCTCGATATCCTGCAAGGCGTAGATGGTGTCGTAGCCAAGGGTCCAGAAGATCAGGCCGGCATAGAAGATCAGCGCGGGCAGGGTGAGGGTGCCTGTCATGGTGGCGAAGCCCATCAGGAAGCCCCAGTTGAAGGTCAGGCCCAGCCACGCTTGCGGCCACCAGGTGATGCGCTTCATGAAGGGATAGGCGGCGACCAGCAGCAGGGAACCGGCCCCGAGCGCGATGGTCAGCCAGCCCAACCGGGTCAGGATCACGAAGCTGATCAGGCAGCAGGCGGCGGCGAAGGCCAGGGCCTGTTTCGGGCTGATCTGGCCGGAGGGAATGGGGCGGCCGCGTGTGCGCTCGACCCTGGCGTCGAAATCACGATCGACGAAATCGTTGAAGGCGCAGCCGGCGGCGCGCATCAGCACCGAACCTGCGGCGAACAGCAGCAGCTTGACCCACGGGAAATGGTAACGCAGGATCTCCTGCGGCGGCATCAGGCGGGCGGCGCCGTCCAGATTATTGGTGAAGAACGGGTGCGCGATGGCGAAGGCCAGGCCCATGGCGCCGGGCAGGAACAGGAGCCAGATGCCGATCGGCCGGTCGAGCCGGGCCAGTTTCAGCCAGGGTTGCAGCGAACGCGGGGCGTAGCGGTCAACCCAGTTGAGCGTGGCGGCGTCGGGCAGGGGAGCGTGTGTCGTCATACGCCGTTGATGAACTGCGTAGGCGAAATTGTCGAGGGATTTTGAGTAAGATACCCCACCACCACGAGCCTTTCAGGGAATGTCTTCTGCGGAGTCGGCTCGCGGTCCCCCTCCCCGAACAAGTCGGGGAGGTATGATAACAAGCCATCCTCTTGTACCTCCCCAATTTATTGGGGAGGGGGACCGCGCCCATTCTTCATGGGCGTGGTGGTGGGGTATCTTGCTTAAACTAAGCCCGGCGTTTGATCAGTTGCGAACGGTCGCGGCGCACCTGCGCCGCGGGGATGACGCGGGCGAACGGGCGCAGGCCGAACAGGCTTTCTTCCATGCCGGTTTCCAGGATGTCGCCGCGTTTGGGCGCTTTCAGGAACAGGTCTTCCATCGGCGTGATGACGTAAAGGCCTTCCGGCGCATAGACCAGAACCAGGCCTTCATTCTTCGGCATGACCTCGGACCAGAGCTTCAACTGATCGTAATAATAGGGGCGTCGCCAGTCATGCGGACGATCGGGATCGATATCGACGGCCAGGGTGGTGCCATTGGGTTCGAGGCGCAGAACGAAGCCGGCCTGATCGGGCCGCCACAACGCATTCATGTCATCGTGTTTCAGCCACAGGCATTTGAAATCCTGGCAGATTTGCGGATGCAGGCCCCAGACGCCGCAGCCGCCTTCGGGACGGACATTGAAACAGGTGTGGCCGGCTTTTTTCTCAAGGTCGGGAATATCGTAGACCTTGCAGCACAGATTGCAGTCGCCGCATTCCTTCAGGCTGGCCCGTTTGACGGGAGCGGGCGGCGGCGCCTTCTGGCTTCTGGCATCATGTGCGCTTCGCGTCACGGGGGGGATCATCGGTCCTGAACCTTTTGTTCAGACTGACGGCCCTTTTGCCGCCAGCAACGGCGCAAGCCTCCCAAATCAGAGTCAACAAACGGTTACTTTAACCTTTTATTTTTCAGGAATGTGTGCAGCGATTCGCTGTTCCCGGCTTGTTCCGGCGACTTATGCGTAGAGGCTCTTTTTACCGGTAATGACATCATCGTAGGAAAAGAGGATATCCGGATCGGGGGCAGGCACATCGCCCGAATATTCCGGGCAGCCGATGGCTTTCAGCAGGTAGAGGATGATGTTCTCCCGTGCCTTCGGCTTGCTGTCGGTCTTGATGCAGGTCCACGGCGCATCCTCGCTGTGCGAGCGGCGCAGCATCTCGTCACGCGCTTTCGAATAGTCATCCCAGCGATCCTGGGCCACGGCGTCGAGCGAACTGACCTTCAGGCGCTTGCGCGGATCGGAGCGGCGGTCATCCAGGCGCTGTTTCTGTTCATCGCGCGAGATGTCGAGCCACAGTTTGATCAGGCTGATATCCGAACGGACCAGCAAGCCTTCAAAAGCCGGAACATCGCGGATAAAGGCTTCCTGCTGGAGGGGCGTCGAAAAGCCCATGACCTTCTCGACCCCGGCGCGGTTATACCATGAGCGATTGAACAGCACCCATTCGCCGGCGGTCGGCAGGTGGCTGGCATAGCGCTGGAACCACCATTCGCCCTGTTCGCGTTCGCTCGGCTTGGGCAGGGCGATGACGCGTGTCTGGCGGATGGAGAGGCATTCGGTGATGCGCTTGATGGCGCCGTCCTTGCCGGCGGCGTCGCGGCCCTCGAAAACGAAGCACAGGCGCCGGCCTGCCTTCTGCGACCAGATTTGCGCATCGACGAGTGCGACCTGAAGCGACTTCAGGCGCTTTTCGGCGTCTTTTTTATCGGACTTGTCGTTTTTGGACATGCGGCGGCTCCTGATTATACCGCAACCTCGCGCCAAAAGAATAAAGAAGCAAGTCTCGCCTGTTCCCTAGACCAATATGTTTTTAAGAGGAAACATATTGGTCTGGCTTTTCTTTAGCCCTCGCCGGGCGGCGGCATCCGCCGTCTTGGCCGCCGCCTCAATGGCGGCTTGAGCGGAATGATTCAAAGTAAAATCATTCCGCTCTAAGCGATGCGCAGGCCTTCGGAAGCCACCAGGCGCAGGTGGGCGGCTTTGGTGTTCTGGTCCGGTTCGTACAGTTTGGAAGCCGTCAGGTTATAGCGGCCCAACGTGCCGTTCGGATTTTGCGGCATGGCGCTCAGGGTCTGGTAGATGCCGACCAGGCGATCGACCTTGGCGTAGGCGTTCATCATGGGACACAGGCAGATTTCAAAACGCACCGTCTCATTCTGGAACAGGGCGGCCTCCGCCGGCGGCATTTCGGGATGGGCGGTCAGCCAGGGGGCGGAGAGGCTGAGGATCACCGGCTGTTCGCGGCGGCGGGCAAGCATCAGGGCCGTGGTCACCGGATTGGCGAAAGGCTTGTGGAAAAGCGCCGGAAAGGCCGTGTCCTTCAGTTCGTAACCATGCAAAGCACGCAAAAAGCCGCCCGCCAGGCGGAAACGGTGGCTGTGATCGGCGGCCGAGATCATCATCATCTGAGGGATCAGGGTCTTGAGGCGGGCCGGGTCGAACCGGTCCCGCAGGGGCGCTCTTTGCGGATCGGTCTGAAGGCTGCGCCAGTAGCTCAGGAACGAAACTGTACTGGAATGGGGCACGGCGATCTCCTTTGCCCCTGTGAAAGGCAAGAACTTTGCCGGAAAAACGGTATTTTCCGGCCTGTTTTTGGTTTTTTCGGGGATCGGCTTAATCAAAAGGCAAGTTTGGCGCGGTATGGTTCTTGCTGATAACTGGCCAGAATAGCCATGAGGGCGAAAAAGCCATGAGGAAAGTTTTGATGCGTGCTGCTTTGAAAAACCTGTTTACGATCCTTTTGAGGGCGGGCCTTCTGGGCGCCGGAATGCTGGCCTTCGCCGGTGGCGCCGTGGCCTGCACGACCGGCTGCGCCCCGCCGGCGCCGCCCACCGTGCCGCATAATCCGCGTCCGCCGCATGTCCCCTGCACAAGCTGCGGCGGCGGCGGTGGAAACGTCAATGTGAATGTCAATGTCAAGGTCGGCGCCGGGGCAAGCGCCGGCGCTTCGGGTTCGGCCGTCTATTACGGCGGCGGCTACAGCAACTGGTCGCAGACCCCGGGCTATCCGCAGGCGGCCGGCAGCCTGAATGTGGTCAGCGGAAACTGCTGCGGCGCCATGGAAAGCTACAGCGAACAGAAGACGGTCACCAAACAGACCATCATTCAGGCGAGCTGCATCGATGACACCGGCGTGCCGCATCCGGCGTCGCAGGTCTTTTCGGGCCGCGATATCGCAGGCTCCTATCGCGGCGAGGTTTATCGCTGCATCGCCGGCACGCATATGCAGTGGACCTATTCGGACTATGACGGTTCGCACATCAATTTCGACGGCGGCAAGAACGCCACCTGCGCCAAGAACGAGGCCCTGTGGTTCGAAAACGGCGCGCTGACCTGCAAGGCGCAGATTCCGCAGCGCCAGTGCAACGAGCGTTCGCTGCTGCGCCGCTTCGGCGTCGGCATCAAGATTCTGACGATGACCCGCACTGAAACCATCACCCGGCAGCGCCAGGCCGCCTGCAACAGTTGCAACAGCGCCAATACGGCGGTGATGAGCTTCGACGGCGGGGTCGGCGGTTTTGTTCAGTAGATCATAAAAAAAATGTGCACATAACTGAAACCCCCGCCGGTCCGTCCGGCGGGGGTTTTGTTTGCTTTTGGGATGGTTTTAAACTAAACTAACCGGACTTAGTTTAGTGAGGTCTGTCATGAAGGCGGTCAATATCCACGAAGCCAAGACGCATTTGTCGCGTCTTGTCGAGGAAGCGGCGAACGGTGAACCCTTCATCATCGCCAAGGCCGGACGCGCCATGGTCAAGGTGGTGCCGATCAATGCGCCGGCGGTGAAGGCGCTGCAGCGGTTCGATTTCCTGCCAGCGGAATTTACCGTGCCTGATAATTTCGATCGCCTCTTTGAGGATGAGATTGCCGAAATGTTTTACGGTAAAGAATGAAACTTCTGATCGATACGCATCTGCTGATCTGGGCCTCCAGTACATCCTTCCGGCTGTCGGCCAGGGCCAAATCGCTAATGGCTGATCCCGAAAACGAACTGTTTTTCAGCACGGCCAGTCTTTGGGAAGTCGCCATCAAGCAATCGCAGGGGCGTAGCGACTTTCCGGCTGACGCCCGGCAATTGCGGCGCAGCTTGTCGGACAATGCCTACACGGAATTGCCGATTACCGGCGACCATGCCGTGGCGGTCGCTGATCTGCCGTGGCTGCATAAAGACCCGTTTGATCGCCTGCTGGTGGCGCAGGCGACGGTCGAAGGCATTTTGTTGCTGACCTCCGACCGCCAGGTGGCTGATTATCCGGGACCGATCCGTCTCGTTTAGGGCTTGGCCGCTTCCGCCGCCGCCGGTTTGATCTGGATGCGCATCGCCTTGCTCATATCGAGATATTCGTTCGCCAGCTTCTGGATATCGGCCACGGTCACGGCCTTGTACTGGTCGCGGCGGCTGCGGATATAGTCGAGCTTCCTCGCGTCCGTGGTCGAACCGGGCAGGGCGCCGGCCCAGTAGGTGTTGGTCTTCAGGTCGGTATCCATGCGGTCGATCAAAGGTTTCTGCGCGCGCAGCAGTTCGTCGTCGCTGATCGGATGGGCCTTGAGGTCGGCGACGATGCCGGCCACCGCGTCATAATAGGCCTGATCGTCCTCCGGCTTCACCTGGGCGACGGCGCTGAGATAGCCATAACCGGGGAAGGTCTGGGAATAGTAGTTGCCGGCATAGGGGCTGTAACTCAGGCCCTTCTGTTCGCGCACGATATCGGTCAGACGCAGCGACAGCACCTCGGCCAGCACGGTCAGGCCGCGCGCGCGCTGGGTATCCGAGAAGAAATCGGCGCCGGGCCAGGCGATATAGCTCAAATCCTGGTCGGCGCGGCCCTCGTGCTCGAAGACGCGATTGAGGTTCTTCGTCGGGAAATGCAGCGACAGGCCATCGGCGGGGATGACCGGTGCGTCAGGACGCTTGCCTAAGGTGGCGAAGGTTTTGGCGATTTCCGCTTCCGCCTCGGCTTCGGAAATATCGCCGACAATGGTGATTTCGACCGGCGCGGTCTTGAGCTGGTGATCGATCAGGGCCTTGACCTGATCATTGGTGGTGGCCAGCAGATCGGCTTCGCTTGGCATGGTGAAGCGCGGATCATTGTCGCGCAAAACAGCCGCGCCGTTCATCTGGAAAACACCGCCGGGGGTCGATTCCAGTTGATTGTAATAGGCCGGAATGACCGATTTCAGGCGCGCCAGGGCGTCGGGATTATAGGCCGCATCGGTGGTGAAGGCCATCAGAACCTCCATCTGCGTGGCGAAGTCGGTCGGGTTGGTGCCGCCGGAAAGCGTGGTGGCGTCTTCGCCGATGCCAAGGCCTATGCTGTAGATCTTGCCGGTCAGGCTGTCCTTGATCTCGGAGGCCGAAAGCTTGCCGAGGCCGCCTTCCTGTATATCGGAGATCGAGGCGGCGAAGACCGGCGGTTTGGCGGCGGGCGACAGCGAACTCAGGCCGCCGGCGAAGCGGACGGTGATGCCGATCTCGTCATCCTTGAAGTTGGTGGTCTTTATATTGGCGCGCACGCCATTGGCCCAGGTCAGTTGGGTGACGCCCAGATCCTTGATCTCTTCACGTCTGATTGGTTTGGAGGGCGTGCCGAAATCGGTATAGGGCCAGGGCTTGTTGACGTGGGCTTCGGCGGCGGCGACCTGGGCGGACTGGACCGTATTATAGGTATCGAGGAACGCTTTCCGGTCGAAATCCCCCAGGGTCGGTCCTTCATGCCACAGCAGCGGGCCGTCGCCGGCGAACAGGGGCTTGATGCCGGCGTTGAGCGCATCGAGGGTGATTGACGGTTTCAGTTTCTGGAAATAATCCCAGTCCTGTTGCGGCGAAGTGAAGACCTCGCCATCGGCCATGGTATCGACCAGACTTTCCGATAATTGCCGGCTGTTGCGTGTATTGGCGCCCTGCAGGGCCTGCTTGAAATAGGTTTCGGTGTCGCTCAGGGTGCGGTCAAGCTCGGCCTGATCGGCGCCATATTCGATGAACTGGCGCACGGTGGTATAGGCGGCGACGAAGGCGTCCTTCTCGCGTCCGGGCTTGGGTGTAATCGACACTTGCGTGACCGTGGCGGTGTGATCGACATCATCATGGGCGATCGAAGCCGCCGCAAAGGGCGTATCCGGCAGCTTGGCCTGACGCTCCAGGCGCTCATTGAGAATCTGGGTGCGCAGGCCGTCGAGGAAGTCGGCGGTTTCCTTGGCCTCGGTCTGGTAAACCTCGGTGATCGGCTGCGACCAGGTGAGGGTCAGTTCGGGGCGCAGGCCCTTTTCGGTATAGGCTTCCGAGGTGACGCCCTTCGGTTTGTAGGCGCCAAAATCGGTGACGCGGATCGGGGCTGAGGGCTTTTGCCAGTCGGAGAACTTGGCCTTGATGCGCGCTTCCATGGCGTCCGGGTCGAAATCGCCGACGACGACGAGGGTGGCCTGTTCCGGGCGATAGAAGCTGTTGTAATAATCGACGAAGCGGTCGCGTTTGGCGTTTTTGATGATATCCGTCAAACCAATGGGCAGGCGGACGGCGTATTTCTGGCCGCCGAAGGCCGCAGTCGCCCATTTCATATAGGCATGACGGCGGGGGCTGTCGCTGGCGCGTTCCTCACCGAGAATGACGCCGCGTTCGCTGTCGATGGCGCTGTCGGCCAGCAGCAGATTGCCGGCGGTTTCGCGCATCAGGAACAGGCCGGTATCAAGGTCGTCATCGGCGACCTTGGGCAGGTCGAGTTCATAGACGGTCTCGCTGAAACCGGTGTGGGCATTGGTATCGGCGCCGAAGGCCAGGCCGTGGCGTTCGAGAATCCTGACCATCTCGCCTTCGGGCACGTTCTTCGAGCCATTGAAGGCCATGTGTTCGAGGAAGTGGGCGAGGCCTTGCTGGCTGTCATCCTCCATCAGGGAGCCGCCATTGAAGCGCAGGCGAATCGAGGCGGTGCCCGGCGGGGTGGCGTTTTTCAGGACGATATAGGTCATGCCGTTCGCCAGCTTGCCGAAGCGCACCGCCGGATCGGCCTTGATGTCAGAATGGTTCTGGGCGAAATCCAGCCCCTTGCTGATATCGATCGGCTGCGCCGTGATGGCGGCGCTGGCCGGGGCCTCGGCGTAACCGTTGATTGGCGTCAGGGCCGTGGTGGTCAGGGCCGCGATAGCGAAGGCGGTCAGCAGGGATTTTTTCATCAGCATCGAATGTCGCTCCAGTTATGTGGGGACACTGCCGCAGGATTGCGTCCGAAGAAAGAAAAATCCGTCCGGATTAACTTTTGTTAAGCGAGGGCAAAGGCGCCGGCTTTTTCTTGACCGGCTGGCAGACCACCAGTGTCACCGGGATATTGCGCAGGTTGCATTCGGCCCTGGTCATATACTGGTGATAGGTCAGCGGCGCATAGAAGAGATAACTGACCGCGATCGCCACGCTCAATCCGCACAGGATGCCGAAGCGGTGTCTGTTCACCAAGGGAATCTGCCGCGCCACGATGCGGAAGCATAGCGCCGCCAGCAGGTAGGTCAGGGCCAGGCCGATGAAGTAATGGTAGATATACATCACCCGGTGGATGCCGAGATAGATATGGAAGACCCAAAAGACCATGAACATGGCGAAGATGGCTTCCAGGCGGTCGAAATCCATGGCGCGCGCTTCGGCGTCAGGCGTTTCCTTCCGGTCGAAGCGGCGGCGCGAGATCAGCACGGCGGCGGCGGCGATGCCGACAAGACCCAGGCCCCAGTTGACCGGATTGCCGACCATGTGGGTGTAGGCGGTCTTTCTGCCGTCGAAATCCCAGCGGTAGGTGATCGCCTTGGCCATGAAAGGCCACAGAACCGGCTGCGAGCCATTGGGTTCGGTCTTCACTTCGCCGGTGAAGTCGTACTTCATGTATTTGTAGTAACCCACGGTGGCGTCCCAGACGACGGCAGGGGAGAGGCCGCGTTTGTGGGCGAGATAGTCCTTGTAGACCTGGCCCATGGAACCGCTGTCGCGCTTGCCGGCCTTGGTGGTCAGGTCGGGGGCGTTCGGATTGAAGACGACATGCAGGGTGAAGATCAGCGCCACGACCGCCAGGAAGGCGCCGGCGATCGAGGAGCCGCGCCAGAATTGCCGCAGCCAGTTCGGACGTGAACGATCGAACCACAGGGCGCGGCCGAGGCTGAGGGCGCCGAGCAGCAGCATGACCAGCGAATTGACCTTGACCATGAACGACAGGCCGCACAACAGGCCAAACGCGGCATAGGTCAGCAGCGGCCGTTTTGGTTCGCGCCCGAAGGTGTAAAGCCAGACCAGAATCGAGCCGAGCGTAAAGGTGAACTGGTAGGAATCGAGGTGGGCGGCGCGGAAATGGACGATGTAGGCGTTCTCGAAAACGAACAGCAGCGAGAAGACAAACGCCTCGAAGGCCTCGCCGTTCAGTTTCAGGATGATCAGGTAGAAGAGCAGGGCGCTGACGATGGCGAACAGGGCCGAGGGCATGCGGATCGGTGTGAAATCATAGCCCTTCGGCACCACGCGGGAATCGATCTTCTTCACGTCGCCGAGGAAGTGGGTATCGACCTTTTCGTTGATGCCGAACAGCTTGCCGGCCTTGACGCCGGCATCCATGAACATGAAGCCGAGCGGCGGGTGCGAGGCATATTGCGCCTTGCCCTCGTCATAACGCTGGGTCGTTGTCAGGTAGTAGGATTCATCCCAGAAGGCATGGGCCGGGTTATTGAGGTCACGGACGAAATTGAAGCAGGCCAGGACGATGACCAGAACGCCCAATACCCAGCGCAGGGTCTTGTCGTCGGCATTCCACAGACGATCAACGAAGTCCCTGGTTTTTTGAAAAACTGAGGCGGCAGGCGCGTTCGGATCAGCGGTCATTAGGGCTAGACATGTCGTTGTGGTCGTGATGGCGAGTCTTATGCCCTATTCGATCCCGTCTGCCTATAGGGCCGGTTGCGCTTTGATTTACCAAGTTCCAGAGCAAAAACACAATTAAAACGATAGTTATTTTTGCGAATTAACTAAAACGCAATCTATGGTTTATATTCTGAACATGCGCCGCGATTATCCCCTGAGATCGCGCCGCATCTCTGGTGCGCACTGTTTCTCCCTCTTCCGGGCGCGCACATAAACTCCGCGCCGGATCTGCTGGTCCCGGATCCGGCCGGACCTTTTTTTCAACTGCGCAGGCGGTAGCCGGTCCTGAAAATCCAGGTGATAAGGGCGACGCAGACCGTCATGAACACCAGGGTCATGCCGAAACTGACCAGCACATTGACATCGGCCTTGCCGTAGAAGGTCCAGCGGAAGCCGTTCACCAGATAGACGATCGGGTTGAACAGGGTGACGTGTTGCCAGAATTCCGGCAGCATCTTGATGGAGTAGAAGGTGCCGCCGAGGAAGGTCAGGGGGGTGATGATCAGCAGGGGCACGACCTGCAATTTCTCGAAGCCATCGGCCCAGACGCCGAGGATAAAGCCGAACAGCGAGAAGGTGAGGGCGATCATGATCAGGAACAGGAAGGCCCAGATGGGATGAACGACCTCATAGGGCACGAACAGCCGCGCGGTAATCAGGATAATGGCGCCCAAAATCACCGACTTGGTGGCGGCGGCCCCGACATAGCCCAGCAAGGCCTCGACCACTGATACAGGCGCGGAGAGCAACTCGTAAATCGTGCCGGTAAAGCGCGGCAGATAGATGCCGAACGAGGCGTTTGAAGTGCTTTCCGTCAGGATCGACAGCAGGGTCAGGCCGGGCACGATAAAGGCCCCGTAGCTGACGCCATCGACCAGGGTCATTTTACTGCCGATGGCCGAGCCGAAGACGATGAAATAGAGCGAGGTCGAGATCACCGGCGCGGCGATGCTCTGGAACAGGGTGCGCCAGGTGCGGTGCAACTCGAAAAAATAGATGGCGCGGACGGCGTGGAGGTTCAGGCTCATGCTTTTGTCTCCACCAGATCGACGAAAATATCCTCCAGCGATGACCGCTTGGTGCTGACCGATTTGAAGTCGATCCGTTTATCCATCAACGCCTTGAGCACATCGGCAACGCCGGTGTCTTCCGAATCGCCTTCGCCGGTGAGGGTGAAGGTCAGGGTCTCGCCGTCATCGGAGAGATCAAGCTTTTGCGGGATATCCGGCGGCGCGTCGAGCTTCGATTTCAAACCGATGGTGACGCGGGTCTGGCCGAGTTTCTTCATTAAAGCATGCTTTTCCTCGACCAGCATGATCTCGCCCTTATTGATGACGCCGATACGGTCGGCCATCTCCTCGGCCTCCTCGATATAGTGGGTGGTCAGGATGATGGTGACGCCCTGCTCGCGCAGGCGGCCGATCATTTTCCACATGTCGCGGCGCAGTTCGACATCGACCCCGGCGGTCGGCTCATCGAGGAAGAGGATTTTCGGTTCGTGCGAAAGCGCCTTGGCGATCAGCACCCGGCGCTTCATGCCGCCTGAAAGCGTGGCGATCTTGTTGTCCTTCTTGTCCCATAGCGAGAGGTCTTTCAGTACCTTCTCGATATGGGCCGGATTGGGGGCAAGCCCGAACAGGCCGCGCGAAAAGCTGACCGTGGACCAGACCGTCTCGAACATGTCGGTCGCCAGTTCCTGCGGCACAAGGCCGATCTTGGCGCGGGCCTGGCGATAGTCCTTCGTGATGTCGTGGCCATCGGCGATAACCGTGCCGCCGGTCAGCTTCACCAGCCCGCAGACCACGCCGATCAGGGTGGTCTTGCCGGCGCCATTGGGGCCTAACAGGGCGAAGATTTCACCGCGTTTGATATCGAGATCGATGGATTTGAGCGCCTTGTGGCCGCCCGTATAGGTCTTGTCGAGGTGTTTGATCGATATGACCGAATCCATGTGCTTTCCTTTGCCCGGTAGCGTGCGGCCTATATAGGCGTTCATGCGCCAAAAAACGACAGGGATATTGACCGCGCGCCTGTTTTCGCCGCCGGGAAAGGGGGGAGAATCATAAGAGCGGCACATGTTTTTGCCATCAATGATGCGGGGATGTATCGTGGCGCGGCATCTTCCGATTCCCCCGTTATCCGAACGGCGGTCCATGGCGACGAAAAGCTGAAATAAATGACCCCCCGCAAGCCTGCTCCCGATCTTGACGCCACTGACCGTAAGTTGATGGCTCTTTTGCGTGAAAACTCACGCCTGCCGGTGTCGCAACTGGCGACCCTGCTCGATGTTCCGCGCACCCAGGTCTATGCCCGGCTGGAACGCCTTGAAAATGAAGGTATTATCGACGGCTATACGGTGCGGTTGGGGCAGGCCTATTCGAAATCCCGCCTGCGGGCGCACGTCATGATCAAGACCCTGCCGCGCCTGTGCCAGGAGGTGGAGGGGCAATTGCCGGATATTCCGGAAGTATCGGCGGTCTACGCCATTTCCGGCGAATACGATATCATCGTCCTGGTCGAGGCGGCGGACAGCGTGGAGATGAACGACCTGATCAACCGCATCGGCCTGCTCGATGGCGTGGAGCGCACCACGACTTCAATTATACTGGCGGCCAAGCTGGAACGATAATTCCGGGTTTGTGCGTGGGTGTCCATTTTTAAGGGTTTACCACGGATGAGGCACGGATGCCGCTACGCGGCTACACGGATGAAGGCACGGATTTCAGGGTGATTTCTGGAGATCGAGATCGTTGCCGGCCACAGATCGACGGCGAAGCCGTCCTTCAGAGCAATATGCCAAAGCGAATAGCCGACGGACGATGTATCGGCCATTGCAGCCATGAAATCCGTGCCTTTATCCGTGTAGATGCGCTTGCGCATCATCCGTGCCTTTATCCGTGGTAACGCTTTTCAAGATGGAAGCCGCGTGAGCCGGTCCTTTTGCATGGCGAGTATCATGTATTCGAATTCATTCCGGCGCGACCTTGACGCCGGATGCAAAAAACGCGACTCTGCGGCAACACCTCCCGGCGAGCACCGCATATGCGTTACGATACCGAACATAAGGAACGGACCCGCCTGCGGCTGCTGACCGAGGCGGCCATCATGCTGCGCGAGGAGGGGCCGCACGGCCTGAGCGTCGCCACCCTGATGAAGCGCCAGGGGCTGACCCATGGCGGTTTCTATGCCCATTTCGCTTCCAAGGACGACCTGATCGCCCAGGCCATCGACGTGATGTTCGAGCGGACCTGCGAACGTTTCCAGACCCGGACGCGCGGGCTGGAACCGCAGGCGGCTTTGTCGGCCTATATCAACTATTATCTGTCGCCCGCCCATTATAACAAGCCGGGGCAGGGTTGCGCCATTCCGGCGACGGCCGGCGACGTGGCGCGGCTGGAACCGGAGGCGCGCAAGCGGTTCGAGGTCGGCGTCACCACCCTGCAAAAACTGATCGCCGCTCAGTTCCGCCTGATGGATTTTTCGCTCGATGCGGCGATGGATCAGGCCGCCGCGTTAATGGCCGATATGTCCGGCGCGGTGATCATGGCGCGGGCGGTGAAATCACCGGCCATGCAGAAACATATCACCAGTGCGGCCCATGCCGCGATTCTGGCGCGGTTGCGCATCTATCAACCGGATTTCGGCCTTGAGGCGGAGGGGGACACGGCGGCCCCGTCGGTTAAAGCCCAACGCGCCAGGCCGGTGCGAAAAATTGCCCTGCGCGCTGATTGAAGCCCCGGTTTGCGGTACAAGATTGCCGCTTTCAGATATCGCTGTTTTTTTTAACTTGCACTTTTACGCCGGCATGTAATTCTCAGGCCCTGCGGTGAACGGTTTGTCTTAGGCGAACCCGTAGCCGCATCCGGGGAAAATTGAATAATGCACGATACACGCGTCTCTCGCGTGGTCATCGTGGGTGGCGGCACGGCGGGCTGGATGACAGCCGCCGCCATTTCACGAATCATGACCACGCGGAATCTATCCATCACCCTTGTTGAATCGGCCGAAATCGGTACGGTCGGGGTTGGTGAGGCGACCTTTCCGCCCATTCAGACCTTTAACGCCATGCTGGGTCTGGATGAGGCCGATTTCATCCGCCATACCGAGGGCACCTTCAAGCTCGGCATCCGTTTCGAGGGCTGGGGACGTAAGGATAACAGCTATTTCCACCCTTTCGGCGAATATGGCCGCACCCATGACGGCATCGGTTTTTCGCATTTCTGGCTGCGCCTCAAGGAACTGACCGGCAACGGCAATTTCGATACCTATAATCTGGAAGCGATGGCGGCGCGGATGGAACGCTTCGGCCCGATGACGCCGGACCGCAAGCTGCTGGGCTACGCCTATCAGTTCGATGCCTTGTTGTACGCGGCCTATCTGCGCACCTATGCCGAGGCGCGGGGCGTGAAGCGGATCGAGGGCAAGGTTGTGACCGTGGCGCAGGACGCGGAAAGCGGGTTTGTCATCTCGGTCAGGCTGGCGGATGGCCAGGTGATCGGCGGCGAACGGGTGGGCGATACCTTATTCATCGATTGCTCCGGTTTCAGGGGACTGCTGATCGAAGGCGCGCTGAAGGCCGGTTATGACGACTGGTCGCACTGGCTGCCGTGCGACCGCGCCGTGGCGGCGCCGTGTGAAAAAAAGCCGGGACCGATCACGCCCTATACGCTTTCCACGGCGCGCGAGGCGGGCTGGCAGTGGCGTATTCCGCTTCAGCACCGGACGGGCAACGGTTATGTTTTCAGCAGCCGTTATATCTCCGACGATGAGGCGACGGAAAAGCTGATGTCGCGGCTGGAAGCACCGGCGCAGCGCGCGCCGAAACTCTTGAAGTTCACGACCGGCCACCGCAGGAAGATGTGGGATAAAAATGTGGTGGCGATGGGATTGTCCGCCGGTTTTCTGGAGCCGCTCGAATCGACCTCGATCCATCTGACCCATATGGCGATCATCAAGCTGCTGGGCCTGTTTCCGCGCGATGGTTTTCAGCAGACGGCGATTGACCGGTTCAACCGCGATATATTGGCCATGCACGAGAATGCGCGTGATATCATCATCGCCCACTATTGCGTCACCGATCGGGAAGACACGGAATTCTGGAAATACGTCAAGTACATGCCCATCCCGGACAGCCTGAGTGAACGCATCGAACTCTATCGGGAGATCGGGCAGTGTTATGTCCAGATCACCGAGCCTTTCTCGGAAACAAGCTGGTTCGCGGTGCTGACCGGGCAGGGGATCGAAGCGAAAAGCCATCATCCGGCGGCCGATAACCTGTCCGAAGCGGAGTTGCGCCAGTGTCTGGGGAACATGCGTAATCAGGTGCAGCGGCAATTGACATCGCTGCCGCCGCATCACGAATATCTGTCACGCCTCGCGGCGCGGGCCTAAAGGCGTGTGAACCAGGCAGTGAGGCGTTTTATGGCGTCTTCGACCTGGGGCGTCGATACCGCGAAACTGAAGCGGATAAAGCGATAGCCCTCGACCGGATCGAAATCGAGGCCCGGCGCGGTGGCGACGCCGGTGGCGCGCAACAACGCCTGACAGAACTCCAGGCTGTTATCCGTCAGGTGGCCGATATCGGCATAGATGTAAAAAGCGCCGTCGGGCGGGGCGATCGAGGTCAGGCCGAGGCGCGGCAGGGCATCGAGCAGCAACTGGCGGTTACGGGCATAGACGGCGACATGGTTCTGAAGCTCGTCATGGCAATCGAGCGCCACCAGGCCGGCGTGCTGGCTGAGGGAGGGCGCGGTCAGGAACAGGTTGCCGACATAGGCGCGGGCGCGTTCCACATGATCGGGCGGCGCCAGAAGCCAGCCGAGCCGCCAGCCGACCATGCTGAAATATTTGGAGAAACTGCTGACCACCAGGGCAGCCGGCGCGAATTCCTGCATCGAATGCGCCGGTCCGACATAGCTCAGGCCGTGGTAGATTTCGTCGGAAATGATGCGGATGCCGCGTTCACGGCAGACGGTGGCGATGGCCTCCAGTTCGGCGGCGTCGATGATCGTGCCAGTCGGATTGGCCGGACTGGCGATGATGACGCCATCGGGCGCCGGTTCGATGGCCGCCAGGGCCTGCGCTGTCAGTTGGAAGCGCACCGAGGCGTCGCACGGGATTTCGACCGGTACCTGCCGCAAGGCTCTCACGGTATTGCGATAGGCGACATAGCCGGGCCGCGCCATGGCGATGCGGGCGCCGGGTTCGAAGCTGGAGATCAACGCCAGCAGCAGGGCGGGTGACGCGCCGCAGGTCAGGATGAACTGCTCCGGCGCGACGGTGACGCCATAGGTTTCGAGATAATGATGGGCGAGGCGCGCCTTCAGCGCCGGGCTTTCCCAGTAGCCGAGGCCATCGCTGTCAAGCACCTGATGCGCCGTGGCGATGGCGGCGGCGGGCGCGCCGGTGGAGGGCTGGCCGAACTCCATATGAATGATCGAGCGGCCTTCCGCCTTGAGCGCGTGGGCCAGCCGGCTGATGGCGATGGCGTGGAATGGTTCGATGTCACGGGTCATGGAATTGGCCTCTGAAGTGGCCTTACTCCTAGGCCGGATCGACCTTCAGGATTTGACTTAGCCGCGCGTGGCTAGCTCCAGAAAGGTAAAGGATAAGGGAATCCACAGATTACACAGATTACACAGATTTTTCAGTGTCTTTGAATGCTATTCCCCGCATCACAATAGATGATTTTCGGCGCGAAGCGCCAATCCATTATGGAAAAGCCTGCGCGGAAATCAGCCAGTAAGGCGCTGAAAAATCTGTGTAATCTGTGTAATCTGTGGATTCCCTTTTCTTAAATCGGCAAAGTCGGCAAAGGTCGATGAATGTCGATCCGGCCTAAGCCAGGTTGCCGCCGGCCCCAATCGGAAAATGGCGGTGCTTGTGGCATTTGCGCAAATTTTTACGAGGCCGGCTTGTTTGTATTATGGTTATCATGGAATAATTGCAGCGGGGGGCGAGAGCGCACGATTTCGTTCTGGAACTCTTTTGCAAATAGGGTAGGCTGTCAGGCCGTAAATGAAAAACCAGAAACAACGGATCAGGAAAAGCGTTATTGCCGGCGGCCCAATGTCCTGTCGTCTGATATGCTTGTCCTGAACCGGTCACCAATTTACAGGTCGCGGAGTCGTTCATGGCTGTAAAACGCCCCACTTCCTTCGATATCGCCGCCATGATCGGCGTGTCGCAGACCACGGTATCCAGGGCGCTGTCGCAATCGCCGCTGGTCAATGACGAAACGCGCCGGCGGGTGATGGATGCCGCCAAGACCATGAACTACAAGGTGGACGCCAACGCCCGCAAGCTGCGCTCGAAGAAGATTCATACCCTGGCGGTACTGATCTCGGAGGATCTTGATAAGAGCGACAATCCGATAAACCCGTTCTTCCTGCCGCTGATCGGTTCGATACTGAAATATGCCGGGCAGAAGGGCTATGACGTGCTGATCTCGCTGCAACAGCAGAGTGACGACTGGGGCACGGATTACGGTTTTTCGCGCCGCGCCGACGGCATCATCTTCCTGGGGTGCAAGGATTATCAGTCCTATACCCACAAGTTCGAGTATCTCAACGAGGTCGGTGACCCGTGGGTGGTGTGGGGCGTTGACCGGCCGGATTGCGCCAAGCTGTGCATCGGTTCGGATAATGAGGGCGGCGCCTATGCGGCGGTCCAGCACCTGATCGGACTGGGGCGGACGCGCATCGCCTACCTCGGCAAGTCGTCCATCGAGCATCCGGAGTTCAAGGAGCGCTATGAAGGCTATTGCCGGGCGCTCAAGGATGCCGGTCTGCCGGTCGAGGAGGCTCTGCACGCCGATGTTTTCCTGGAGCGGGAAGAAGGGGTGGCGGCCATCGATACCATGCTGGATGACGGGATTCCCTTCGATGCCGTTTTCGCCGCCACGGACTTGCTGGCCATGGGGGCGATGCAGGAACTGATCAAGCGCGGTGTGCGTGTGCCGGAAGATGTGTCGGTGATGGGTTTCGATGATCTCTGGGTCTGCTCGTCCCTGTCGCCCTCACTCAGCACGGTGCGGCAGGATACCGAGGCGGCGGCAAAGGCGCTGATCGACGGCCTGAGTTGCCTGATCGAAAACGAGCCGGTTCATGTGACGCGGATGCCGACGCAACTGGTGATCAGGGAATCGTGCGGCGGCTTGAATCTGAAGCGGCATTAACCCCGTCGTTTTGCAAAGTAAAAGCCTGAAATTGAATACGTATGCAGTTTGCTTTTAAGGGTTTTAGGTATGACGATCATCATTTAAAGGTGGTTGCGGACATAATAGGAGGGGCGGCCGGTCCGCTTCCGTAATATCGGGAACAGGAACTCATGGGGCTTCATATCAACGCGTGTCTCGCTTCCGTCTGCCTTCTGGCCATGGCGACGGCCTTCACCACCCCCGCTTTCGCTGATGGCGTAGGGATCGCCGCGCCGGCCAGTTCGGTGGTGGCCACGGTCCAGTCGCCGGACGGGCAATTGCAGGTCGATGTGTCGATCGATGCCGAGGGCCGCGCCGCCTATGAGGTCAAACGCAAGGGCGTGGAAGTCATAGCGCCGTCACGGCTGGGTTTCGTCTTGACCAACGGGCCGAAGCTCGACGGCAAGTTCACGCTCGGCGGCACGTCATCCGCCACTCATGACGACACCTGGGAACAGCCGTGGGGCGAGCGCCGGTTCGTCCGCGATCATTACAATGAGGTGCGTGTCGATCTGGTCCAGGCCGCCTATGATAACCGCAGGATGACGGTGGTCTTCCGCGTGTTCGACGATGGGGTTGGCTTCCGCTATGAATTTCCCGATCAGGCGCAACTGCATGATGTGAAGATCAGCGAGGAACTGACCGAGTTCGCCGTGGTGGATAAGGCGACGGCGCTGTGGGCGCTCGGCGGCGAATTGTCCAATCTCGAATATCTCTACCAGCAAACACCGCTCGATGAGGTCAGCCAGGCCCAGACGCCGATGACCGTCAAGACGGAAGACGGCACCTATATCGCTTTCCACGAAGCGGCTCTGGTCGATTATCCGGCCATGTGGATCCGGCGTATCGACGGGCAGCGTCTGCGGACGCAACTGGCGCCTTCCGCCATCGGTCCGGCGGCGGTGCGCGCAGCGCCTTTCACCACGCCATGGCGGATGATGATTATCACTGACAATGCGCCGGCCCTGCTGACCTCGAATATTGAACTGAACCTTAATGAACCCAACAAACTGGGCGATGTGTCGTGGGTAAAGCCATATAAGTATGTCGGCATCTGGTGGGAGATGCACCTGGAGAAATCGACCTGGGCCTCCGGACCGAAGCATGGCGCGACGACGGAAAACACCAAAAAATATATGGATTTCGCGGCGAAGAACGGCTTCCGTGGCGTGCTGGTCGAGGGCTGGAACAAGGGCTGGGATGGCGTCTGGTATGGTGACGGCAAGGATTTCAGCTTTACCGAGGCCTATCCCGATTTCGATATCAAGGCCTTGTCCGCCTATGGGCTGAAGAAGGGTGTCCACCTGATCGGCCACCATGAAACCGGCGGCAATATGGCTCATTACGAAGACCAGATGGACGCCGCCTTCAGGCTGGATGAGAGCCTGGGCATCGACAGCGTAAAAACCGGTTATGTGCATGAATTCGGCGCGGCGCAGATGAAGGCGCCGGACGGTTCGATTTTCTACGGCAATACCGACAGCCAGCAGGCGGTCGAGCACTATCTGAAAAACGTCGTCACGGCGGCGAAATACCACGTCGCCATCGATACCCACGAGCCGGTGAAGGATACCGGCCTGCGCCGCACCTATCCGAACTGGGTGTCGCGCGAAGGGGCGAGGGGGCAGGAATATAACGCCTGGGGCAACCCGATCAATCCGCCGGAGCATGATGTCAATCTCGTCTTCACGCGGATGCTTTCCGGGCCGATGGACTATACGCCGGGCGTTCTCAGCTTAGAGGGCAATAAAAAAGACCTGTTCTCGACCCAGGCGAAGCAACTGGCGCTTTATGTCGTGCTCTATTCGCCGATCCAGATGGCCGCCGACCTGCCGGAAAACTATGAGAAATATCCGAAAGCCTTCCAGTTCATCAAGGATGTGGCGGTGGATTGGGATCAGAGCCTCGTGCTGAACGGCGAGATCGGCGATTATGTCACTTTCGCGCGCAAGGACCGCCATTCGGAAAACTGGTTCCTCGGTTCGATCACTGATGAGAATGCCCGCACGCTTTCCGCGCCACTGGCTTTTCTTTCGCCGGGCGTGACCTATACGGCGGAAATCTACCGCGATGGACCGAACGCCGATCTTAAAGGCGATGCGCGTTTCGATATCGTCATTGAAAAGCAGACGGTCACCTCCGCCGATACTCTCAGCCTCAAACTAGCTCCCGGCGGTGGCGAGGCGATCCGTTTCGTGCCGCAGGGCAAGGCGAAGAAATAAAGCCGGGCTTCCTCCCCGGTGCTTGAAGGGCGGTCCTGATCGGGCCGCCCTCTTTTTTAATACCCCGTTTTATGCTCTCGGCGCTTGTCAGGCTGGATAATTATTGCTAATGCGAATGATTATCAAGTTTGTGCGGTATTTTCCTCCTTATGGCCAGTTCCCCAACGGCAAAATCAGGCTTCTGGCGTAACCAGTTGCGCCAGTGGCACTGGATCAGTTCGGCTGTTTCGCTGATGGGGTTGCTGCTGTTCGCCGTGACCGGCTTCACCCTGAATCATGCGGCGCAGATCGAGGCCCAGCCGAAGGTTACCAAGGTCGAGCGGCAAGTGCCGGAAACGACCCTGGCGGGGCTGGCGTCCGTTACGGCCAATGCGCCGCTGACGCCGGTTCAGGCCACGGCCATCCGGGGGGCGACGGGCGTCGATGTGCGCGGGGCGACCGTCGATGCCGATGAGGATGGCATTTACCTTACCCTGTCGGCGCCGGGGGTCGATTCCACGCTGGAAATCAGCCGGATTGACGGCCGCGCCACCTACGAGCGCACCGATCGCGGCCTGATCGCCGTGCTCAATGATCTGCACAAGGGCCGCCATTCCGGGCCGGTCTGGGCGATGTTCATCGACCTGATCGCCATTGCCTGCGTGATCTTCGCTGTCACCGGACTGGGCCTGTTGTGGCTTTATGCCCGTGGCCGCCGCGTCACCTGGCCGCTGGTGACGCTGGGGCTGGTCCTGCCCTTCATCCTTTTCCTGCTGTTTGTTCACGCCTGAGGTTTTCCATGTTTGTCAAATCCGTTGCCTTCGCCGCCGTCGCGGCCACCGGCCTGACCGTTTCCACTGTTCCCGGCGTTTCCTGGGCCGGCCAGGTGGTGCTCGATATCGAGATCCCGGCGCAAAAGGTCGCCGAATATCACAAGCCCTATGTCGTCGGCTGGATCGAGGATGCGTCGGGCAATCATGTCGCCAACGCCTTCCTGTGGTACGATGTCAGGAAGGCGGAAAATCGCGGCGCCCGCTGGTTGAAGGACCTGCGCTCGTGGTGGCGCAAGAGCGGCCGCGACCTGTCATCGACCGACGGTTTCAGCAGCGCCACACGCGCGCCGGGCCGCAATACGCTGACGCTGGACAGCAACGCGTCCGCCTTCAAGGGGCTGAAACCCGGCGCCTACAGCTTCGTTGTCGAGGCCTCGCGCGAACAGGGCGGCCATGATCAGGTAAAGCTGCCGCTCAACTGGAACCCCGCCAAAGCGGCGACCGCCAGCGCCAAAGGCACAGCCGAACTGGGTCAGGTCAAGCTCACCTATAAGCCGTAAATGTCCCTGCCGCTGTCCGCCCTCGATCGCCGCGTCCTGATCCCCGACCTTGCCGGGGCGCCGCGCCCGCCTGCCGGAACGGTCCGCCATGATCTGGGCGGGCCGGCCTTCGCCACGACCTGGCGGGTCAGCTTTTACGCCGAGGCGGACGCGGTGCTCATGGGCCTGCCGGCGCGGTTGCAGGCGGTGCTGGACGGAATCGACCGGGAGATGAGTCCCTACCGCATCGATTCCGACCTGACGCGTTTCAACCTGGCGCCGGCGGGGGCGTTCATCGCCTTGCCGGCGCGAATGATGACGGTCATGCGCCATGCGCTGGATATGGCCGGCCTGACCGATGGCGCCTTCGATCCGGCCATATTGCCGGCGGTGGAACTGTGGGGCTTTGGCGCGAAACCCGTGCCGGAAGGCCTGCCGGATACCTCCGTCCTGTCACCCGGCAACTGGCGCGATCTGGTCTGGCAGGCGGAGGGAATGGTCAAGCCCGAAGGGGTGCGTATCGATCTGTGCGCCATCGCCAAGGGCTATGCCGTCGATGCCCTGATGGCGCTGCTCAGGGGCGAACCGGGCGTATGTTCGGCCTTGGTCGAGGTTGGCGGCGAACTGAAGGGCTGGGGCGTGCGGCCCGACGGCCTGCCGTTCTGGGTGGAGATCGAGACGCCGGCAAAGGCCGCGACCGTGACCGCCCTGTGCGACTGGGCGGTGGCCACTTCCGGCGAACAGGTGCGGTCGTTCGTCCATGACGGGCAAGTGCATTCGCACATCATCGACGGCCGGACCCAGGCGCCGACGCGTTCGGATATTACCAGCGTCACGGTCTTCGACGCCGAATGCTGGCGGGCCGACGCCCTGGCCACGGCCCTGATGGTGATGGGCGCGGCGAAGGCCATGGATTTCGCCGCCGTTCACGATATTCCCTGTCTGATCTGGTTGCGTGACGAGGGCGGCGTGCGTGAGGTTTCAAGCCCGCGCCTGGAGGCCTGGCTGTGACGGCGTTCCTCGATGCCCTGACCGACGATCCGGCGCGCTGGGCTTATGCCGGGGCCTGGACGGCGGGCCTTGTGGCGGTCAGTCTGTGGGCGGCGCTTAAGGGGCGGCGCAAATCCGAAGTCGTCAGTGATTATCTGGTGCTTTACGCTTCGCAAACAGGCCAGGCCGAGGAGATCGCCCGTGACAGCGCCGCCTCCCTTCAGGCGGGCGGCCGCGACGCGTGGGCCGTATCCACGGCCACGGTGACGGTGGCGCAATTGCGGGCGGCGAAACATATTCTCTGCGTGATATCGACCACGGGCGAGGGCGATGCGCCGGACGAGGCCCTGCGCTTCGAGAAGACCCTGATGCGCGAAACGCCCGATCTGGCGGGACGGACGGTGGCGCTCCTGGCCCTGGGCGACCGCAACTACGATCAGTTCTGCGCCTTCGGGCATCGTGTTTTCAACTGGCTGGTTTCCTGCGGGACCGAGGCCGTGGCGCCGGCGATCGAGGTCGATGATCTGGATGCGGCGGCGCTGAAAAAATGGCGCGGCCTGCTGGCCGGTCTGGGAGGGCAGGAAACACTCCATGCCGATGCCGGTTTGCCGTGGCGGCTGGAAACGCGGACGCGGCTCAATCCGCTGGGCACGCATCCGCTCTATCATCTCGGCTTTACCGGCCAGATGGCGGACTGGCAGGCTGGTGACCTGATCGAAATCACGACCCCGCACGGCCACAGGCGCGACTATTCGATCGCCAGCCTGCCGCACGAGGGGCGGCTGGACCTGTATGTCCGCGAAGTGCGTAAGGCCAATGGCGAACCTGGCGACGGGTCCGGCCTGCTGATCGAAGGCATTCAGGCGGGGGACTGCCTGCCGCTGCGCGTGAAATCGCACAAGGGCTTCCATATGCCGGAGGGCGACGGGCCGCTGCTGCTGATCGGCGCGGGATCGGGGCTGGCGGGCCTGCGGGCGCATATCCTTCAGGCGAAGGCGCGGGGACGCAAGGTCTGGCTGATCTATGGCGAGCGCCATCCGGAGCGCGACGGCGCCTTGGCGAACGAAATGAAAATCTGGCGCGACGAGGGCCGCCTGGCGCGGCTTGACCTGGCCTTTTCCCGTCCTGACGCGGGCGAGGGGCAGTATGTCCAGGCGGTGGTGACGGCGCGGGCGGCGGATATTCCGGCCTGGCTGGGCGATAGCGGCGCGATCCTGTGCTGCGGCGGCCGCGACATGGGCCTTGAAGTCGAACACGCCCTGGCGGCGGCGCTCGGTCAGGCCTGGGTCGATGACGCCAAGGTTTCCGGACGCTACCGCCGCGATCTTTATTAATTCAGTTTTTGGGAGCCAATCATGTTGAAACCTGTTCTGTGCGGCCTTGCCGTGGTTAGCCTGTTCGCGGCGGTTTCCGCCGAGGCGCGCACCAGCTATATCCTGCCCTATAATTTCGCGCCGACCGAGGCTTACGTCACGGCCGAGGCGGCGACCTCGGAAAACCTTTTCACTCCGGAAGGCGCCCTGAAGATCGACAGCTTCCAGATTATCGATGACAAGGGCGCGGTGACCCCTGCCAAGGGCGCGCAGTTCAAGGAAGTCACCCTGTTTGAATCGGCCCTGCCGCATGAGGGGACATTTCGCCTGACCACCGGCAATGTGGAGATGCGCGTGATGCAGATGGTCGAGATCGATGGCAAATGGCGTCCGCTACGCAGACCGGGCGGCAAGGGACCGGCGGGCCAGGCGCCGCAACAGCCGGCGATTCCGGCGGACGCCAAAACGGTGACGGTGAAGGGCATGAGCCGCGCCGACAGCTATATTTCGCTGAAGAAACCATCCGACGCCCTGCCGCCGCTGGAGGGCAAGGGACTGGAAATCGCGCCGGCGACCCATCCGAGCCGCCTGTTCGCCGGCGGCACGTTCGATTTCACCGTGGTCTTCGACGGCAAGCCCCTGCCTGAGGCGGATTTCAAGATCGAACGCGGCGGCGACCAGTACCGTGACGCCAGCTATGTCTATACCGGAACCACCGGTGCGGACGGCAAGGCGCAGGTGACCTTCGACACGCCGGGCGTCTATGTCGTCGAACTGAACCGCAAGTGGCAGGATGGCGACCAGAGTGATCCGCGAAACTGGGCCTACAGCCTTACGCTTGAAGTCGCGCCGTAAGGGGTACATTCAGCCGGGCATAGCCGAAGGCGACGCCGACACCCATCAGCACCGGACCTGCAAAGGCCGCCTGAGCCACCAGAGCGGCCATTTCCCTGAGCGTGCCGGAAAGGGCGCGGGCGGTCGGACGGCCGGCGTTTTCGATGATCACGACCGGCGTTTGCGGTGAGCGGCCCGCCTTTAAAAGGCCGCCTTCGATATGGGCGGCGTTGTGCGATGACATATAGAAGACGAGCGAGGCCATCGGATCGTTTATGCTTTCGTCGCGCAGATCGATCGAGCCGTCTTTCGTGCGGCCGGTCAGGAAGGTGACCGAACGCGCCTCGCCGCGATGGGTAAGGGGGAACGAAAACTGCGCCGCGGCGGCGGAGACGGCGGTGACGCCCGGCAGGGTCTTGTGGGCTATGCCATGCTGTTCGAGATGGAGGCGTTCTTCCTCGACGCGACCGAAAACCGACGGATCGCCGCCTTTGAGCCGCACCACATGCAGGCCTTTGCGCGCCAACCGGACCATCAGTTCATTGGTCTTGTCCTGCGGAATGGATAAGCGGTCGCCGCGTTTGCCGACGCAGATCCTGACGCATTTCTGCGGGGCAAGCGCCAGGATATCTTCCGATACCAGCGCGTCATAGAGCAGGGCCTGGGCCGATTGCAATGCCTTCAGCGCGCCGAGTGTCAGGTGATCGGCATCGCCAGGACCGGCGCCGACAAGCGATACGAAGCCCATTCTCTTCTCCTCCCCTGCGTAAGCGGGGGAGGTGGCGCGCGTAGTCGCGCCGGAGGGGGCGTAACTGGGTTGGGTGTTGGCCCCCTCCGCCCCGAACAAGTCGGGGCACCTCCCCTGCGTAGCGGGGGCTATCGCATATGGCTTTTGGAATAACTTTTCTTCCCCCTCTCCCCTCAATGAGGGGAGAGGACGGGCGCGGAGCGAAGCGATCGCAACCGGGTGAGGGGCTGTGTGACGCTTGTGTTCTATCGACGAACAGCCCCTCACCCGATCGCCTTCACTGCGTTCGGCTCTCGTCCTCTCCCCATATTCATGGGGAGAGGGGAAAGGCATCTCAACTCCAAAAGCCATATGCGATAGCCCCCGCTGCGCAGGGGAGGATAAAAAATCATGCGGCATGGGCCGTCTCCTTTGCGTGCTTCAGCAGGCATTGCTTCAGTTCACCCTTGCACGAGCCGCAGGCGGTGCCGGCGGTGGTGGCCTCGCCGATGGCCTCGACCGTCAGGGCGCCATCGGCGATGGCGGCGTTGATCGTCTTTTCGCCGACGCTGCGGCAGGCGCAGATGATCCGGCCCTTGTCCTGCACGCCGGGAACGCGGCCGATCAGCAGGGCGGCGCGGTCCTTGCCATCGAGCACCAGGTCGCCGAAGCGCTCCAGCAGCCAGTCTCGCGGGGGCAGGCGCTTGGTGGCGGGGGCGATGAAGATCACGCGGGTCAGGCGGCCCTCCTCGATGCGCACGCGGCGGGTCAGGCCGGTGGTGATATCGTCGAGGCTCTGCGTGATCTCGATGCCGGAAACATCCATCGGGGCGATGCCGGCCAGTTCGAAGCAATCGGCGAAGGCATGGCTGGAACGCCGCCAGACCGCTTCGCCAAAGTCCGGCAGTTCGCCGTCGAAATCGCGCGGCGCCATGATAAAGCCGTGCCAGGCTTCGTTATAGGCGCGGACATTGGCCGGGGTGTGCTTGAATTCCGGCTGGCCGGACATGGCGTCAACCGCCGGATTGACTAATGCGTTGGCCCGTCCGAAGGGCGCGAACTGGCGCGTCCAGTGCATGGGCACGCTGAGATTGCCTTCGCGCACATCGTCGGTGACGCGGGCTTTCAATATGGCCTCGCCAAAGGCCGTGGTGACGATGGCCAGGCGGCCCTCCCTGATGCCGAGGCGGCGGGCGTCCTTGGGGTGGATATCGAGCAGGGGTTCGGTGATATGGCGGTTCAGTTCCGGGGCCAGCGCAGTACGCGTCATCGTATGCCAATGGTCGCGGACGCGGGCGCTGTTCAGGCTGAAGGGGAATTCCGGCGACGGCAGGTTGGCCGGGCCGGTGGCTTTCGGCGCGATCAGGCGGGCGCGGCCATTCGGCGTGGCGAAACGGCCATCGGCGAAGAGACGGCCCCCTTCTTTACTGGAAAAGGTGCTGCCCGCCTTGGTGACCGGCCAGCGGGTCGGCCGCAGGGAGTCATAGGCTTCGCGGTCCAGCCGGGTCAGGCCGCTCAGGTTGAGGAAGCGCTGGCCCGTGTTTTCAAAGGCGGTCAGGCCCGCGTGCTCGGCGAAGACCTCATGTGGCCCTTTCCATGAAAAGGCGGCGTCCCACGCGCTGTTCATGCGGCGGGCGACATCGGCGACGATGGACCAGTCCGGGCGGACATCTCCGGGCAGCCGGGTCATGCGGCGCTGGCGCGAGATCACCCGTTCGGAATTGGTGACCGTACCGTCCTTTTCGCCCCAGGCGGCGGCGGGAAGCTGGATATGCGCCATGTCCATGGTATCGGTGCGGGCGATGACATCGGAAACCACTACCAGTTCGCAGTTGGACAAGGCTTCATGGATGCGGTTGCCGTCCGGCATGGAAACCATCGGATTGGTGGCCATGATCCAGATCGCCTTGACCCTGCCGGTGCGCACCGCCTCGAACATATCGACCGCTTTGAGGCCCGGTTTCGGCGCGATGGTGGGGGAATCCCAATAGCGCTGGACGAGCGCCTTCGCGGCGTCATCGAAATCCATGTGCGCCGCCAGCATATTAGCCAGCCCGCCGACCTCGCGCCCGCCCATAGCATTGGGCTGGCCGGTGATGGAGAAAGGCGCGGCACCGGGCTTGCCGATCTTGCCGGAAAGCAGATGCGCATTGATCAGGGCCAGCCCCTTGTGCGTGCCCTGTGTTGATTGATTTGACCCCATCGAAAACAGGCTGACCGTCTTTTCGGTGTGCAGAAAGGCGTCGTAGAAGGTTTTGAGATCGGCGGGGGAAATGCCGCAGTCATGGGCGATGGCGTCCAGGCTCTGGTCGTCCTCGCATAAGGCCGCCATCAGGCGTGAATAGCCTTGCGTATGCTGGTCGATGAAATCGTGATCGAGGGCGTTGCGGGCGATCAGGTGGGCGCACAGGCCGTTCCACAACCGCACATCTGTCTGCGGCCGGATCATCAGATGCAGGTCGGCGGCCTTGGCGGTATCGGTGCGCTTGGGGTCGATGCAGACGCGCATCTGGCCGTCTCGCGCCTCGATGCGGCGATAGAGCACCGGATGGGTCCAGGCGGCGTTATGGCCGGAAAAAACCAGCAGATCGGCCAGTTCGAGGTCTTCATAAGTGCCGGGCACCAGATCGGCGCCGAAGGCCTGCTTGTGGGCCGCCACCGCCGATGACATGCACAGGCGCGAATTGGTATCGACATTGGCCGTGCCGATATAGCCCTTGGCGAGTTTATTGACGGCGTAATAGTCCTCGGTCAGCAACTGGCCGGAGACATAGAAGGCAACGGCATCCGGGCCATGTTCGGCGATGATGGCGTTGAATTTATGCGCCACGGCGTCCAGCGCCTCATCCCAGGTCGCGGACTGTAACTGGCCGTCCTTGCGCATCCGCGGTTCCAGCAAACGGCCTTCAAGCCCGAAGGTATTGCCGAGCGCCGTGCCCTTCGAGCACAAACGTCCCTGGTTCGCCGGGTGGTTTTCGTCGCCCTTGACCGTCATGCGCCGGCCGCCGATCAGTTCCGCCTTCACGCCACAGCCGACTCCGCAATAGGGGCAGGTGGTTTTCATCGTGACGGGAGGCGTGGACTCGAACATGGAGACGTATCCGAACAGGCTTTCTATGTTTCGCCCGCCCCATTTATGGGGAGGGGGACCGCGAAGCGGGGGGAGGGGCTAAGGACGGTGGAATTGCCCCTCATCCGGCCCCCCAAAACGTTCTGGGGGCCACCTTCTCCCCGCAAGCAGGGAGAAGGGATTAAAAGTTCAATCCCAGCAAAAGGCGGCCATCGCGGACTTCCAGCGGCACGGTGGGCGTGCAGCCCTTGCCGGCATCGGCGCCGAGGGCCTCGCCATTGGCCAGGCTGATCGACCAGTTGTGCAGCGGACAGGCGATGGCCTTGCCGTGGACGATGCCTTCGGAGAGCGGGCCGCCCTTGTGCGGGCACTTGTCCATCACGGCGTAATATTCGTGATCGACCGTGCAGAAGACCGCGACGGCGCCCATGTGGGTTTCGACCCGGCGCGCGCCTTGATAGGGGATATCCGATGTATGGCCGACATCGACCCAGTTGATGGTGACATTTGCGTTCATTCGGCAGGCTCCGGCTGGACCACGCCGTCACGCAGATCGGCGAGGGGAGAGAAGACTTTTGCAGGGGCGGATAGCGGTGTGTGTTCGGCCCACGGATCGACCTGATAGACCGCCTGCGACTCCAGAAAACGGGCGACCAGCGCCGCGCGCATCTCCGGCTCCTCCAGGCGATCCTTGACGAATGGCAGGCCCACCCGTTCGATCCACGGGGCGGTGCGTTCGAGATACCAGGCGTCCTCGCGGTAAAGCTGGACAAAGGCCATCGACCAGTCCAGCGCCTCGGCCTCGGTCGCCACCTTGGTCAGCAGGTCGGTGCCGCGCAGATGGATACCGGCATTGCCGCCGACATGCAGTTCATAGCCGCTATCGACGCACACGACGCCGAAGTCCTTGATGGTGGCTTCCGCGCAGTTGCGCGGGCAGCCGGAGACGGCCATCTTGAACTTGTGCGGCATATAGCTGCCCCAGGTCGCCTGTTCGAGCTTGACGCCCAGACCGGTCGAATCCTGCGTGCCGAAGCGGCACCATTCCGAACCGACGCAGGTCTTCACCGTGCGCAGGGCCTTGGCGTAAGCATGGCCGGAGACCATGCCGGCGGCATTGAGATCGGCCCAGACGGCGGGCAGGTCTTCCTTCTTCACCCCGAAGAGATCGAGGCGCTGGCCGCCGGTCACCTTGACCATCGGCACATTGAACTTATCGACCACATCGGCGATGGCGCGCAGTTCTTTCGCGCTGGTCAGGCCGCCCCACATGCGCGGGACTACTGAATAGGTGCCGTCCTTCTGGATATTGGCATGGTTGCGCTCATTGACGAAGCGCGAGCGCGGATCGTCTTTATATTCGCGTGGCCAGGCGCAGAGCAGGTAGTAGTTGAGCGCCGGGCGGCAGGCGGAACAGCCGTCGGGCGTGCTCCATTTCAGCGCCTGCATGACATCGGGGAGGGTTTTCAGTGCCTGCTCGATGATGGCTTTGCGAACCACGGCGTGGCCATGCTCGGTGCATTTGCAGACGGGTTTCGGGCCGGTCTGCGCCTTGAAACTATCGCCCAGAGTACATTTCAGCAGGCTTTCGACAATGCCGGTGCAGGAACCGCAACTGGCCGAAGCCTTGCAGTGGCCGCGCACCTTATCCAGCGTATCATTGCCGGCGCAGATCGACGCCACCACCTGACCCTTGGATACGCCATTGCAGCCGCACACTTCCGTGTCGTCGGGCCATGCCGCAATGGCGTCAGAAGGGTCCTGGCCGGCCAGGGCATTGGTGACGGCCTGGCCGAAGATCAGGGTGTCGCGGATTGGCGCGATGTCCTCGCCTGTCTTCATCAGGTCGAAATACCAGCCGCCATCGGCTGCCTCGCCGAAGAGGACCGTGCCGACCAGCTTGTCGTCCTTGATGACGATGCGCTTGTAGACGCCGCGGCCCGGATCGCGGAACACGATGTCCTCGCAGCCTTCGCCGCCCGAAAACTGACCGGCGGAATAGAGATCGACGCCGGAAACCTTAAGGCGCGTGGCCATCTGCGTGCCGGCGTAGGCGTTATCGACGTTCTTTTCGGTCAGGACATCGGCGAGTGTCCGGCACATGTCCCAGATGGGCGCCACCAGGCCGTAGCACTGGCCGCGATGCTGGGCGCATTCACCGATGGCGAAGATATTGGGATCAGAGGTGCGCATCTGGTCATCGACCACGATGCCGCGCTCGACCACCAGACCGGAGGATTTCGCCGGTTCGACATGCGGGCGGATGCCGACCGCCATGACCAGCAGGGAAGCGGGGATGACGCGGCCATCCTTCAGCTTCAGGCCTTCGACATGGGTCTCGCCGACAATGGCTTCCGATTGCGCATTGAGCACCGAAATGACGCCGCGATCGAGCAGGGCCTTTTCCAGCAGGCGACCGGCGGCCTCGTCGAGCTGGCGTTCCATCAAAACATCGACCAGGTGGATGACGGTCGATTTCATGCCGCGTTTGGCCAGGCCATAGGCGGCTTCGAGGCCGAGCAGGCCGCCGCCGATGACCACGGCCTGGCCGCCCCTGTCTGCTGCTTGTGTCATGGCATCGACATCCATCAGGTCGCGGAAGGCGACGACGCCTTGCAGGTCGGAGCCGGGCAGGGGCAGGCGGATCGGATCGGACCCCATGGCCAGGATCAGCTTGTCATAGGCGATGGTCTGGCCGTCATGGAGGACGATATGCTTTTGGGTGGTTTCGATCGACTGCACCCAGTAGCCGAAATGCGTCTTCACGCCATTGGAATCGTACCATTCCTGGCTGTGGGTGACGATCTGGTCGAAGGTCTTTTCACCCGCCAGAACCGGCGAAAGCTGGATACGGTCATAGGTGGCGCAAGGCTCGGCGCCGATGATCGAAATGTCGAAACGGCTGTCGTCACGCTTGAGGATTTCCTCGACGATGCGGCCTCCGGCCATGCCGGCGCCGATGACGACTATGCGCTCTTTTTGTGTGGTCATTACGCGAACCCTTTGAGCAAAAAAAAGAGTCCCGAACCCTGCCGCTCATTGCTGAGTAGCGGGTTCGGGACTCCGTTGTCCTGATGGTGCGCCGCAGAAACCGCCATTGGTTTCAGAAGCGCGAATGTGTTTGATCGACTGTGATCAGGTCTTTGAGGTTATGCCGTTTGCGGCGATTGTCAACACGGAAAATACGAATTTGTGCGTTGCAAAATGATCCTCCCCTGTGAAACGGGGGAGGTGCCCCGACTTGTTCGGGGCGGAGGGGGCTTATTCGCGGTTAATAAGCCCCCTCCGTCGCCGACTACGCGGCGACACCTCCCCCGCTTCGCCAAGAAGCTCGCAGGGGAGGATAAGACATCAAATTTTCGCGTCCGCCGCACCAAAAACGTGCCAGGTGGTGCGCCAGCGCTTCTTGACATAGGAGAGGCCGGCCAGCGCCACCAGGGCCAGTCCGGCAAAGCCAAGCAGGCCGATCTGGTAAGAGCCGGTGGCCTGTTTGGCCAGGCCCAGCGACGCCGCCAGATAGAAGCCGCCGATGCCGCCGCACATGCCGACCAGACCTGTCATGACGCCCATTTCATTGCGAAACCGTTGCGGCACAAGCTGGAAGACCGCGCCATTGCCCATGCCCATGGCGCCCATGCCGAGGATTAGCACGAAAACGGCGGTCCAGACGGTCGGCAGGCCGAAGCTGAGGACGACCAGGGCCAGCGCCGCGACCGAATACATGACGGAAAGCGTCCGGATGCCGCCGATGCGGTCGGCCAGCGCCCCGCCGACAGGGCGGACCAGCGAGCCGGCGAAGACGCAGACGGCGGTGAAGACACCGGCATGGATCGGCTCGATGCCGTATTCGCTGTTGAAATAGATGTTGAGCGAGGAGGACAGGCCGACAAAACCGCCGAAGGTGACGCCATAGAAAAACATGAACCACCAGGCGTCGGGCTGTTTGAAGATGCTGAGATATTGCGCGCCGGTCTTGGCGGGCGGCTGATCGGGCGAATCCTTGGCGAGGATCTGATAGATAGCAAAGGTAATGATCAGCGGAATAGCGACGAGGCCAAAAACCGACGACCAGCCGAACATCTTGGCCAGTGTCGGCGCGAACAGCGAGGCGAGGACCGTGCCGGAATTACCGGCGCCGGCGATCCCCAGCGCGATCCCCTGATATTTCGGCGGATACCAGCGCGAGGCGAGCGGCAGGGCCACGGCGAATGACGCGCCGGCCATGCCGAGCACGCCGCCCAAAGCGAGTACGCCGCCATAATTATTGATATTGAGCAGCCACGCCGCCAGCAGGCCGGCGATGACGATCAGTTGCGCGATGGCGCCGGTTTTCTTCGGGCCGATGCGATCGACCAGGAAGCCATTGACGACGCGCAGCAGGGCGCCGGACAGGATCGGCACGGCGACCATGAAGCCCTTTTCGGCGGGCGTCAGGCCGAGCGTCGCGGCGATCTGTACGCCAAGCGCGCCGAGCAGCACCCAGACCATGAAGCTCATGTCGAAATACAGGAATGCGGAGAAGAGGGTGGGGGTGTGCCCCGACTTGAGGAAATCCTTACTGATCATTGCGTGGTCCGCTGGCTGGAGGCGAAAAAAAACGTCCCGGGACATGACCTCGCCGCATGCGCGCGCGGAAGCCTGTCCTGAGACATCATTGTCTGTTGATCGGCATCCGCGCCGCCATTGGCGTGAAGAACCGGGAGCGCAGTCGCCATTGACCGCAGGTTGAGGGTTATAGCGAAACGAGGCCATGTCAATCGGAAGGGATGCCTATGCTGCGCCGCAAAAGATGGTTGCGGCGGAAATGACACGAAAGCCTGCCGATACAGGCATTTCACGCCTGCCGGCGGCCTTTTCGATTCAAAGTGTATTTGGTTTCTTTTGAAATCACAATTCCGTGATATTCCGCCAGCCTTGCCGGCGCGGGGGTTTGCTTTATTCTGTACCGGCGGGGGCGGACATCAAGGAGAGGCCATGCGCAATATAGACTTTAGTTCGTGGCAAAGCCTGGTGGCGACCCTGACGGGGCTGGCGCTGTTCACCCTGATCGGCGTCGGGATCCGTCTGCTGATGATGGTGACCATCCAGCAGCGCCGCGAGCGCCTGAACCGCCAGATCAACGAACGCCTGCGGACCCTCATCGCCGCCTACAAGACCCTGGGCGGTTCCTTTACCGGCACCCTGACCGTCGATCCGGCCCATTTGCGCGACCGGCGCCGGGCCGATGAAGGGGGTGAGGTTGCCGATTTGAACGACACGGGTTCGGACCGCACGCGCCGTATCCGCGATGCCGTCGAGGCGGCCCTGTCAGATATCATCCTGCTGGGCACCGAACCGCAGGTCCGCCTGGCGGAACAGGCGGCGCGCGAACTGGTGGCCGGCCGGCCCGTTCATACGCAGGATCTGGTGGTTTCGCTGCGCGATTTTATCCGTCAGGCGCTCGATCTCGCTCCCATTCCGGCCGATCTGGCGATTCCGGTGCAGGGACCGGCGCGGCCGTCGGCTTCGGGCGGACGCGGTAAGGAAAGCGGCCGGTCAGGCGGTGGCGGCTCTGGCGGCATGGGGATGGGCATGGGCGGCGGCGGGTTCGGCATGGGGAGCGATGACGATCCGCATGGCGGCGGCCACCGGTCCTGAAGCCTCAGGCGCAGCGGAAAACCCCGCCATCGAACAGGCGGTTTGGCGGCATGTCGATATGCTGCGGCGTGGCCGGGATTTCCCAATTGGCGGGATGGCCGCCTTCGGTCTTTTCATCGGCCAGCGGGCAATTCAGGCCGAGGGCGGCGGCGGCTTCGCGCCACAGGTCGGGGCGGTAGACATGACGCGCCAACTGGTCGAAATCATGTTCGGGCGACAGCAGGCCCCAGCGCACCATCTGGCCCATGAACCATTTCGCATGGCTGATCCACGGGAAGGTGGCGGATTGCGGATCGAACGTCAGCCCGCTGTCAGTCAGGGCCATTTCGATCGCCTCCCCCGGCGCATTGACCGATCCTCCGCGCGCCAGAATGCGGATCAGGTCTGCGCGGTGCGCCGGATCGCCGGCCCACTGACCGGCGCGCAGCAGGGCGCGGGTGAGGGCGATTGTCGCTTCCGGGTGGGTTTCGGCCCAGGCGGCGCGCACGCCCAGCACCTTTTCCGGCTTCAGCGTCCAGTAATCGGGATCGGAGAACAGGATCTCGCCGTGACCACTGAGCCGGGCGGCCTGCGGCCAGGGCGAGCCGGCGCAGAAGCCGTCGATCACCCCATCCTTGACCATGGCGGCCATGCGCGACGGCGGCACCACCAGCCATTGCAGTTGCCGTTCGGGATCGAGGCCCGCCGAGGCCGCCCAGTGGCGCAGGACGAAATGGTGCGGCGACCAGGTGAAGGGGACGGCGAAGACCAGCCGGCCCAGGCCTTCGCGCCGCCGCCGCTCGACCTCGCGCGCCAGCAAACGCGCGCTGCCCATCAATGACGTATCGAGCCGGCCGCCATCCTCCAGACGGGCCTTGAGTTTCGCCGAGACAAGGACGGCATTGCCATTGGCGCCGAGCGCCATCGGCGCGATGATCCGCCCCATCGAAGGCCCCAGCCCCAGGGCCGCCGCGAAGGGCATGGGGGCCAGGATATGGGCGGCGTCGATCATGCCATAGGCCAGCTTGTCGCGGATATTCGACCAGTTGGCTTCGCGGATCAGGGTGACGTTCAGGCCCTCGCTGTCATAGAAACCCAGGGCTTCGGCGATGATGACCAGGGCGGCGTCATTCAGCGGGCTGTAAGCGATCTTGAGGTCGGTCATTGGCTGTCACCCGATTTCAGGAGGTCGCTGACGGCCAGGATGTCGGCGGCCACGGCGTGGATCGGACGCCCCGTATCCATGGCGTGCTTGCGCAGTGCTCTATAGGCGTCGTCTTCGGAAAGGTTGCGCGAGGCCATCAGCACCCCCTTGGCGCGGTCGATGGTCTTGCGCGCGGCGAGATCGGCCTTGGCCTTGTCGAGATCCTTGCGCAGGTTTTGCGTCAGGGCGAAACGCCGCGCCGCCACGGTCAGGATCGAGGACACGCGCTTCGGGTTATAACCATCGACAATATAGCCCGCCACGCCCGCTTCCAGCGCCCTGGCCGTGGCGTTGTCATCGGAGCGGTCAACGAACATGACCACCGGGCGCGGCACCTGTTCGTTGGCGACCTGCAAGGCCTCCAGCATGTCGCGGTCCGGGCTTTCGCAGGCGATGATCACCATGTCGGGGTCGAAATCGCGCAGCATCCGCAGTTCAAACCGCGGCGCCTGCCGTATCAGGGTTTCCTGGTCGCTGTTATCCGCACGTATGCCTTCCGCCACCTGTTCGGCGCGGGCGTCGTCGGGATCTATGATGAGGACATTGACGGCCATGCCTTAAATTGTTAGCGCCCGCAATATAAATTTGGCAAGGCTGATTACGGCCGCATCGGGCGCTTCCGGTAACAGTTTGATTTATATCGTTTACATGACGTGATATCATTGGGGTTGCGGCGCGCTGTATGTGTCTTCGCAAAAAAAGCGGGGCAAAAAAGCGGGCAGGGCGCCGGTGCGGCTTTCGCTGTTTCCCAAAAATCAGCGGGTTTCATGGTATTTTCATATGGCCTGGCGGGAACCATGGCCTTTGCAACCGCAAAAACAAACCCGCCCCGCCTGACGCCGCGGCTTATGGGCAGGCCAAGGTCAAAAACTTTGGAAAAAGCTGATTTTGCGCTTGTCATGCGGAAATAATTGGCTATGTTCCGCGCCTCACCGCCGGGGTCACCAAGCCCGGTGGGTTCCGAAGAATTGGTTCGGGTGTGTAGCTCAGTTGGTAGAGCAGCTGACTCTTAATCAGCGGGTCCACGGTTCGAGTCCGTGCCCACCCACCAATTTCTTTCCTCCCCGATAAAACAGGATCGACCTGTCCCTTGACAGGGGATTGTCTCGTGGCGAATTGGGGCGCAATTCAACTTGAGTTTGCACCGGGGGCGGGCTTGTGGCGGCAGAACCTTCACTTGTCTTTATCGATGTCAACGCACGCCAGGGCATGTTCACGCGCCGCCGCGCTACGCCATGAGCGTTATCGTTGAGCGTGGCGGCTGGATTATGCCGGCAAGCGTGTAGGTTGTTATTTCACCGGACCGGTTATATCCGCTTCGATGATGCTGAGGCGCCAGCCCGTGGGCACCTTGTCGGCGCCGACGCTCTGGGCTTCCTTGTTGTTTTTTAACTCGACGATATTGCCGAAGGCGTCGAGATCCCTGGTTGAGCCGGTGAGGGTGATGCGCAGTTTCGAGCCGGTGGCCGGGGTCAGGTCGAGATCGACATAGCCGAGCGATTTCGGCGTCGTGCCCTCGAAAACGAGCTTGTCGTCCAGGGTGACGCGGATCGGATAGGACCGCAGACGCCAGCCGGTCAGCCGCATCGACAGGTGTGAAACGGCTTCCGGTCTGGCGAACTCATATTCGATCCAGGCGTTTTCCGGCTTGCCGTCGCTCGACCAGGTGGTGGTCTCGTTGTCGTCATGGCTTTTGGCGGCATCCTCGCGGTTGGAACCCGCTGCGAGGCCCGCCACCTTAATCGTGCGGCGAAATGGCGTGAAGGACGGTCCCGCCGGCGTAGGCCCGCGTGACAGATCGGACGGCTGGTAATCCTCGGCGAAGACCGGTGACAGGCCATTCCTGACCGCCACGGGCTTGCTGGCGAGTTTGATCGTGGCGCTGGTCAGTCCGTCCGCCGTGGCGCTCAGGCTGACCTTGCCGGCCTTGGTGGTCGAGCGGATCAGCACCCGGTTGACGCCCAGTTCCACCGGCAGGGTGGTGGCCAGTACGCCATTGGTTGAGGTCTTCTTGGCCGGATCGGCCGGGCCTTCCATCTGGGCGATGCCGCCTTTCCAGATGGCCGCGCCGTCGAGCTTGAAGTGAATATTGTTGAACGCGGTCGGCACGCGCTGGCCGGCCTTGTCAACGACCTCGACATTGACCAGCATCAGGTCGGCGCCATCGGCCACCAGTCCGCGCGGACCGGTATGCGGTGTCAGGCGGATGGCGGCGGGCGCGCCGGCTGTTTTCAGCACGTATTCCGAGATTCGGCCATCGGCATAGGTCGAGACGGCTTTAAGCTCGCCAGGTTGCCAGGCGATGTTATTGAAGGTAAACAGAAAACCGCTGCTGCGCTCGCCCTTGCCAAGGCTCTTGCCGTTAAGGAACAACTCGACGCTTTCGCCGTTGGACACCACATAGATCGGCTTGACCACGCCGGCGGCATAGCTCCAGTGGCCGATGATGTAAGTGTGCGGCACGTCCGAATTGACCCAACCGTCCCACATGACCTGATGAACGTACCACGGGTCTTTTTTCAGGCGCACGGCGTCGATCACCCCGGAGCGGCGGTAATTGTTATCGCCGCGGAAGTGCGAATTCGAGTCGGTGAAGCCGATCTTGACGCCGCCGGCGCTGACGCGATCGCCGGAACCGGGGCGTTGCTGGTAATAGTCCCACCAGCGCTTCACGTCCTCGACCGCCATCGATTCGATATTGCGGTTGTAATCCGGGGAATCGATATGGAAGGGCGGGGTGAAATTATCCTGATAGGCGCGGGCGGCCTCATCGCGTGAATATTCGTGCGCCCACAGGGGCTTGCCGGCGCTCTTGTTGATATAGAGCATTTCGCCGCCATATTGCGCCACGCTGCCGGGATCGAGCATTTCGCGCGAACCGATGACGCGCCCGCCATGCGGATCGTACTGGTCGTAGATCGCCTTCATCCGCTTCATATGGTCTTCGCTGATGCCCTTGTTGCCGCTTTCGTAGAAGAGGATCGAGGGATTGTTGCGGTTATAGATCATCGAGTCGCGCATCAGTTCGAGACGCTGCTCGAAGCGGCGGTCTTTCGGATCGCCCTCAGAGTCACCCGCAGGCATATTGGTGATCAGGCCGAGGCGGTCGGCGGATTCGACCTGCTGCTTCGACTGGGTAACGTGCATCCAGCGCACCAGGTTGCCGTTACTGCCGGTGATCAGGCCATTGGAGAAATCACTGATCCAGGGCGGCACCGAGATGCCGACCGCCGGCCATTCGTCAGTGGTGCGCTGGGCATAGCCTTTGAGTTGCAGGGCGCGATCGTTGAGCGTCAGCATACCGTGATCGAATGCGGTCTTGCGGAAGCCGGTGCGGGTATCGACGGCATCGATGACCTTGCCGTTTTCGTCCTTCAGGACGGTGGTGACGGTATAGAGATAACCATAGCCCCAGCTCCAGAAATGGAGATTTTTCAGCCGCTGGCTCGCGCTGAGAGTCCGGGTCTCGCCGGGCTGAAGCGTGGCGGTTTCGCCGGCGAAGGTGGAGATCAGCTTGCCATCGAGATCGCGCACCTCGACCGAATAACTGATCGGTTTGGCGGTCGCTGAATCGTTACGCACCTGGGATTCGGCGTGGATCGTGGCGGCCTTGCCGGCGATGTCGAAACCGTCGGCCCAGATATATTCGCCGGTGGTGCCGAGCGAGGCATAGAGCGGCAGGGTCTGGTAGATATCGCCGGTCAGGTGCAGGTGGATCGGCTTGTTGATGCCGCCGTAATTGGCGTAGAAATTCATGTCGTTCCACTGGAAGCCCGAACCGGTGGCGCGTTCCTTGTATTTCCAGTTGCTGTCCACCCGGACGGCGATGACATTTTCGCCCGGTTTCAAGGCTCTGGCGATATCGAAGCCGAAAGCGCCGACGCCGTTTTCGTTCAGGCCGATCTCGACGCCATTGACCCAGACCTCGGCGGCCTGGCGGACGCCCTCGAACTCGACCACTACATGGTCGGCCATGGCGCCTTTCGGCAGCTTGAAGTGCTTGCGATACCAGGTGATGCCGGCGGACAACTGATGAATGTCACGGGCGAAGGCCTCTGTTTCGTTGAAGGCGTGCGGCAGGGTGACCGGCTCCCAGCTTTTATCGGCAAATGCCGTGTCGGAGGCCTGCGCGTCGTCTCCCACCTTCATTAGCCAGCCCTGGCTAAAATCGAAGCTCTGACGCGGGGAAGCCGCGAAGGTCGAGGCGCGATGGGCTTCCGCTGGCAGGGTGGCGATCAGGCCCAGAAGAAGGGCGGTAGAGGAGACAAGCATACGCATCGGAAATTTTGACATGGCCGGTCCTGCGATAATGTTATCTGACTAATATCGCGCCCAAATCGCATTTGGCAAGCAAAAGTTATCAGATGTGAGCAGATCCGATCACTGAAGCGGCGGCGCGCCATAATATTCCGGTGCGCCGTCGGGGACGATATCCATGCGGTCGAGGATAAATCCAGGGTCCATGGCGCGGATTTCCAACTGGTGCGCGCCCGCGGGCAGTTGCGGCAGGCGCAGGGTCATTACCGCCGTATTGGTCAGCACGTTCTGTTTCCACGTATCGCTGCGGCCGAAGGTTTCAAAGTCGAGCGTTTGCATCGGCTGGTCATCGACCTTAACACCAAGCCGCAAACCATTGGCGGACGTCAGCGGATGGACAGGCAGGGCCACCACATTGAGACGGGCATCTGATTGCGTGGCGGTTTCAAAGCGATAAACCAGCGGTTTTACATCCCCTGATCCGCTGAAATCGAGCCGGGTGCGCAGGCTGTTGCCCCGGCTGCCGAGGCCGGGCACAAGCGCCCATGCTTCATCCGGCAGGGCCTGCGTAGCGGCGATGGAGATGATCCGGCTGGGCTTTCCATTGCTGCGGGCCGGTTTGGCATTGGCCGGGAAGGTCCATTGCGGCCACGCCGGTTCGTTGAAGACCGGCAGGCGGCGCGGGGCCATGTCCATCATGCCGCGCCACTTGCCGTTTTCCAGCGCGTTATAGGCCGCCGTATCGTCGATAATGCGCTGATGGGCCGCCTTCGCCTGCGTCACCAAAAGATTGGCGTCGGCACGGTCTTCGCGGGCGTGGAGACTGGCAAGGTCCAGCTTGAGAATGCGTTCGTTAAGACTGGCGCTGGCCCGCACCGGATAGAGGACAAGCTCGAAAAAGGCCGATTTGCGGTCGGCGGGCAGGGCGGCATAAACCGCTTCGGCGCGGCGGGTAATGGCGGCATAGCGGTCCAGCCGCCTTTGCGCTTCGTCGCCACCGGAGGCGGTATAGGGCGTCGGCTGGTTGGGCGTGATCGGTTCGCTCTGTCCGAAACCCATGAATTCCGGTCGTCGCTCAAACGCCAGGGCATAGTATTCGGTCATGATCGCGGCGATTTCCGGCGCCATTTCCGGTCCGAACTGGGTGGTCATCCACTCGGTCAGGGTCTGCTCAGGCGTCCGGTCGAAATCGCCGTCAAAGGCGAGATCGAGGAAATACTGCGTCAGGTATTCCGCCGGCTTGATATCGCCGACATTGACGATCCATAGTTTGCGCGCGCCGGTCTGATACGCGCGCTGCATTTCCTCGCGGATCAGGGCGGGCTGGGTGGTGCCGAGCCACAGATAGTCATGCGGGCGGCCCCAGTAGGAGATATGGTAATAGACGCCGGAGCCGCCGCTGCGGGCGCGTTCCTGCGTATTCGGAAGCTGGCTGATATAACCGTAATTGTCATCGGGCCAGACCAGGGTCACGTCATCCGGCACTTTCAGGCCGGTCTTGTAGATGTCGAGCACCTCCTTGTAGAGCGTCAGGGCCTGCGGCACCTGATCGGCTGGCTTGTCCTGCGCCTTCACCAGCAGATCGCGCTGGGTGGCGAAGACATCCGTCAGGACATCGCGCGCCTGTTCCGGGCTGCTGACGCCTTCCATCGCCGAATCATGCTTGCCGCGCAGACCGATGGAATAGATGTTCTCGAAGCCCTTCACCTGCTCGACGCGCTGGCGCCAGTAATCGACCATCTGCGCGCGGTTGGTAAGGTAGTTGAAATCGCCTCGCGTTCTTTCGTCCCATTCGCGGACATTGTTGCGCATCATCGGCTCGGCGTGGGAAGTGCCCATGACGATGGCGTAGTCGCGCGCCGTCCCGGCATTACCCTTGATCTGGTAAAAAGGCTTGGTGGAATCGTGCATGGCCGGCCACAGGGTATTGGCCTTCAAGCGCCACATCAGCTCGAAAATCCGGGCATAGGTTTTGGGGCCGATATCGCCGGTTTCCGGCTCGTAGGTCTTGGCGGCCCAAGGCTGCAAGGCCCAGTCCTCGTCATTGAGGAAGATGCCGCGATACTGGACGGACGGAGATTTGGAGATGAGCAGATCGCCGGATACGGCAATATGGTCGGTATGGCGTGGGGTGACATCGGCCCACCATTCCCAGGCCGAAACACCCATCTCCCGCGTCAGGTCGATCACGCCATAGATGGTCCCGCGCGTATCCGAACCGGCAATAAGCAGGTAACTGATGCCTGGCTTTTTGACAGAGGAGACAAGGACGCGGCCATAGCGCTCCCATTGATCCTTCAGGCTTGTCAGATCAATGTCGCCTTCGGCCGCCACGGCGCGCGCCAATTTTGAGTCATACTGACTGATGACGACACAGACGGTTGTGCAATCCGACAGGCGCGTGGAGAGTCGCGGCGTCTGACCCGAAAGCGCGGTCAGGTCATGGCTCAGAAGGCCAGCGGCCAGTGCCAGCGGTTTTTGATCGTCGTGAATGATAGAAGCGACATGCTCGCCGTCGAACAGGACGGCCTCACGGGCATTGGCGGCAACGGAAGCAAGAGAGACGGCCATGATTGCCAACGATGGCAAGAAGTTACGTCTCTTGATCATGGCCGTCTCCTTTACTTGTCTACCGCGCCAGCCATCCGCCATCTACAGGGAGTGTGATTCCGTTGACATAATCCGAAGCGCTTGAGGCGAGGAAGACCGCGGCCCCGGCCATGTCGGATGGGTGGCCCCAGCGGCCTGCGGGGATGCGCTCCAGTATCGAGCGGTTGCGCGCCTCATCGGCTTGCAGGGCGGCCGTGTTGTCGGTCGCCATGTAGCCCGGCGCGATGGCATTGACATTGACGCCCTTGGCCGCCCATTCGTTGGCGAGCAGCTTGGTGATGCCGGCAATGCCCGATTTCGACGCCGTATAGCTCGGCACGCGGATGCCGCCCTGGAACGACAGCATCGAGGCGATATTGATGATCTTGCCGTAGCCCTGTGCAATCATGTGCCGGCCCGCCGCCTGGGCCAGAAAGAAAGCGCTCTTCAGGTTGAGGTCGATCACCGCGTCCCAGTCGGCTTCGGTGAAATCAACGCTGTCGGCGCGACGGATCATGCCGGCATTGTTGACGAGGATATCGAGCCTGCCAAGCTCGGACAGCGTGGTCGAGACGATGTGATTGATCGGTTCGATCGAGGTCAGGTCGGCGGCGATATGGATGGCCTTGCGGCCCA